>Ga0182746_1000031_pt1 | contig 276012 bp, 223 predicted proteins | sample eDN3rd30CBELigOP_FD_128881 | JGI IMG/M metagenome (GOLD analysis project Ga0182746, IMG submission 128881) | Enriched Organic Plus compost microbial communities from Emeryville, California, USA - eDNA 3rd pass 30_C BE-Lig OP (version 2) (version 2) ...
AAGAAGGCGATGCAGGTGCTCCCTTATCAAAAGAAGAACTGGCGATGGTATCAAAATATTATGAGCAGGTGAAATCATACCTGCCGCCAGCCGCCATTGCCGAGATAGAGAAAAAAGGATTCTATCAGTATGATCAGGAGTTTGGCTGGGTAACTCCCACTCTGCCCAGCGACAACGAAATATGCGTATATGCTTTCCGGGAAAAAGACGGTCTTATCAAATGCGCTTTTGAGCAGGCATATTATGATGGACTGATACCCTGGAAAAAACCGATCAGTTGCCATCTTTATCCCATTATTGCGAAACCGGGCAAGCACGGTGATTATGACCGGGTGAATTATGAACCGAGGCAAAGATTGTGCAGCCCTGCCTGCCAACTGGGAGAGCAACTGCAGGTGCCGGTATATAAATTCCTGAAAGAACCCCTGATCAGGAAATACGGTGAAGAGTTTTATGAAGCGCTCGATGCTATCGCTGCGGACTATTTTGAACAACAGACAAACAATCCGGCGTGAAAGAAACAGTATCCAGTTTTTATGACAAAAGTTCGGAAAAAGCCGCTGACCTCAATCACCGGCGGACCATCAATTTCAATATAGGTAAATACAATGCAGCAGTGCCGCAGGGCAAGTTGCAATTTGCTGAATTGAATCTTGCCCGGGAAAGAGCCAAAAATCTGAAGTGGCGGGCAATTGAAACACTCGATCAGCAACTGGAAAGCTTTGAAGCCGCCATTACCAAAAGAGGCGCGAAAGTGATTTGGGCAGAAGATGCAAAACAAGCCCTGGAAGAAATAGGAAAGATATGCGCTGAAAAAAACTGCAAGACCCTGGTGAAGAGCAAGAGCATGGTGACAGAAGAGATCCATCTCAATGATTTCCTCGAGAAAAAGGGTATTGAAAGTATTGAAACCGATCTGGGTGAATACATACAACAACTGGATGGCGAACCGCCTTACCATATCGTAACGCCGGCCATGCACAAAAGCAAAGAGGATGTTGCCCGGCTGTTTGCAGAAAAACTGGGAACAGATCCATCTCTTGCACCTGAACAACTGACACTGGTAGCAAGGGATATTTTGCGGGAGAAATACCGTGAAGCTGAAGTGGGTGTTACCGGAGCCAATTTTATCATTGCTGATATTGGAGCTGTAGCTGTAACAGAAAATGAAGGCAATGGAAGATTGAGTTGTTCCATGCCTAAAACACATATCGTAGTGGTAGGGATCGAAAAAGTGATTCCTTCCATGACGGACCTTTCTTTGTTCTGGCCATTGCTGGCTACTTATGGAACAGGGCAAAGGATCACTTCATACAACACTATTATTGCCGGCCCAAAACAGGAAGGAGAAACAGATGGGCCGGAAGAAATGTATGTGATATTGCTTGACAATGGCCGCACCAATATCCTGGCCAATGAAAAGCAAAGGGAAAGCCTTTATTGTATCCGTTGCGGCGCCTGTCTGAATGCCTGCCCCGTGTATAAAAACATTGGCGGGCATACTTACGGAACAACGTACAGCGGCCCTATCGGCTCTGTTATCACTCCCAATCTTAAAGACCTTGGAGAGTGGAAACATCTCAGTTATGCTTCTTCCCTTTGTGGCAATTGCACGGAAGTGTGTGCGGTAAAAATAAACCTGCACGAACTGTTGCTGGAAAACAGGCATGAAGCTGTAAAAGAAGGAGAAGCAGAGTTTTCCGAAAAAATGGTTTGGAAAATATGGAAGCGGGCCATGCTTCGCCGGAAATGGATGAATATGGCAAGCGGGAATATGAAAGGATGGTTTGTGAACAAGGTAGGGAAATCGTGGACCAAACACAGGGGAAAACTGGAGTTCCCAAAGAAATCGTTCAATGAGCAGTGGAAAGAGAAGCGCGGAGAAACTAATAAACGCTAAGCTTAAAACCCAAATAGTTCAATCTTGCTCATCTTTGTTCCTGAAATAACACCAAGGGTGCAATACATTTTTGATTTCTTAGGCAAAGAGATCATGCAACAGGGTTTTGAACTCACATCCGATAAAAAGGTTTTTCTTGAATATAACAAGTCCTGCATCAATTATTCAACAGAACGATTACGCGCAGATGAACTCTTCATCGAAAGCCATTCCCTTCTTTTTCAAAAAACAATTACTCCCCAGGAAATAACCTGCTTTGATGTAAACGGCTACAAAGCATTTTTTAAAACCAATGGTGATTATCCTTTCGACATCTTTGCAGCGGGCTTTTATCTGATCAGCCGTTATGAAGAATATCTTCCGCATAAAAAAGACAACTATGGCAGGTATGCTCATGAAAACTCACTGGCTTTCCGGGAAGGGTTTTTAAATCTCCCGCTGGTAAATATCTGGCTGCAATATTTTAAAGAAGTGCTGAAACAACGTTTTCCCACTCTTGTTTTCAAATCATCCTCCTTTCTGTTTCTTCCTACTTATGATATAGATATTGCCTGGTCATACAAACACAAAGGATGGTGGCGGCAATTGGGAGGCTTTGCCCGATCTTTGCTGAAAGGAGATTGGAAAGCGGTAAAAGACCGTATAGCTGTTTTACGGGGAAAACAAAAAGATCCGTTTGATGCATATGGCTGGATGAACCAGCTTCATGAAAAAAAGAAATTAAGACCCTATTATTTTTTCCTACTTGCAGAAAAGAATGGCCGCTATGATAAAAATATTTCTGCTGTAAAGAAGGCGATGAAAGAACTGATCAGTGATCATATTATCCGCTACCCGGTAGGCATTCATCCTTCCTGGCAAAGCGGAGATGATGAGAACTTGCTGCAAAAGGAAATTGCCCGGTTGGCGGCCATCAATGGAAACCCTATCGTTTCTTCGAGACAACACTATATCCGGTTCACTTTACCCGAAACTTTCCGGAAACTGATCGCCAATAAGATCGGGTTTGATTTTTCCATGGGATATGGAAGTATTAACGGCTTCCGCGCTTCAGTGACCACGCCATTTTATTGGTATGATCTCAATGCTGAAGCAGCAACCAATCTTCTTTTGTTTCCCTTCTGCTTTATGGAAGCCAATTCTTTTTATGAACAGCATCATTCGCCGCAACAGGCATTGGAAGAGATGCGGCATTATTATAAGGGAGTGAAGCAGGTGCAGGGAACTTTTATCATGATCTGGCATAATTCTTTCCTGGGCACAGATAAACTATATGAAGGATGGAGAGAAGCGTATGAAGCATTCATGAATGAAATATGATCCGTGTTAAACTCCTTCTGCTTCCGGCTGCTCCACTGCAGGCAATGCCTTGAACGCTTTGTTTACCATGTACACGCCAGCCAATGTAACCAGCCCGCCGATAACGATAAACACACTAATGCTTTCAGCAAATAATAACCAGCCCAACAGTACAGCTACAATAGGATTGATATAGGCATAAATGGAAGCCTGCTCGGTTGGCAGGTGTTGCAGTGCATATAAATAAGCAATGAAAGAAAGTACGGATCCGAAGATCACGAGGTAAGCAACCGCAGCCCAGGATTGCCAGGGAATAGCGGCGAAAGGAACGGCTGATTTTGTTTCAGGCGTGTTGACCAGTTGAGTGAACACTAAAAGGATCACACCAGATATCAGCATCTGCAAACCAAGACTGAAATAAGGATTAAAACTGGCGGCTTTTCTTTTGGTGTAAAGTGTGCCGAATGCCCAGGTCCAGGTAGCAACCAGCGAAATAAGAATACCGAAACGGAAATCAGGATTGAAAAAATCCTGCAGGTGTTCATAAAAAATAATACAAATGCCTGCAAAACCTATCAGCAAACCAACAATGGCACGTGCAGGAGTTTTGCTTCCGGAGAAGAGGCCAATTACTACGAGCCATAAAGGGAAGATAGCTCCCATAATAGCACCGAGGCCAGCCGTGATATGTTTCAATCCCCAGGTGCTGAGTCCATTGGTGAGTGCAAAATTGAGGAGGCTTAAAACAACGATGCTTCCCCATTCTTTCCGGGCAGGAAAACGGACGCCTTTGGCAAGGAAGAAGATCACATAACAAAGCCCTCCCAGTGTTTGACGTATGCCGGCCATTTGCAGGGAAGGCATGTATTCCACTCCCAACTTGGAAGCTACCCAGGTGGTGCCCCAAAGAATGCAAACCATAGCCAGCGCAAAAACAGCTTTTGCTTTTGTGCCTTTGCGATGGATGGTAAGCGGGTTGAAAACCGATAGTTCCTTAATGGAATTACTGGTTTGCGATAATGTTTTGTATATATCAAATCGCGGCATTAATGTTTGAAATGCCTTGTGCCGGTGATCACCATGGCCAGCTTATGCTCTTTACAGTATTCAATGGAATCATTGTCCCGGATTGAACCGCCTGGCTGAATAAAGGAAGTGATACCTGCTTCATGTCCCAATTTCACACAGTCGTTGAATGGGAAGAACGCATCGCTGGCCATTACGGCACCGGTGAGATCAAACTTAAACTGTTTGGCTTTTTCAATAGCCTGGCGCAGTGAATCGATACGGCTGGTTTGACCGCAACCCTTGCCGATCAGTTGCCTGTTTTTCACCAATGCAATGGCATTTGACTTAAGATGTTTGCATACCAGGTTGGCGAATATCAAATCATCTTTTTCCGCAGCGCTTGTGTCCCGGCCACCGGCTTCTTTCCATTCAGCATAATTGCCTTCATCGATACCCTGTACCAATACGCCGTTCAATACTGATTTGTATTGCTCTTTGTTATTGGGTTGTGCTTTTACTTCGAGCAGTATCCTGTTCTTTTTTGATTTGAGTATGGCCAAAGCATCTTCTGCAAAAGAAGGTGCGATCAACACTTCAAAGAAAAGCTCATTGATGGCTTCCGCAGTTGCTTTATCTATTTTTCCATTGGTCACCAGCACACCGCCAAAAGCGCTTTCGGGATCACCCGCCAAAGCTGCATCCCAGCTTTCTTTTACGCCGGGACGTTGTGCAATGCCACATACATTGGTGTGCTTGATAATGGCAAATGTGATGCCTGCAGCAGAAGGCGGAAATTCATGGATGAGTTGCATGGCTGCATCTACGTCCACCAGGTTGTTGTAAGAGAGTTCTTTTCCGTTCAACTGGTTGAATAGTTTTTCCAGGTCGCCATAGAAAACGCCTGATTGATGGGGGTTCTCACCGTAGCGCATGGCTTTTGGAAAAGGAATTGATTCCAGGAAATATAATGAGTTGGAGGGATTGAAATATTTTGCAATGGCCACATCATAATGCGCTACTGTTTCAAATGCTTTGGCAGCAAAGGCTTTCCGCTGTTCCAGGGTGAGCTCGCCATTCTGTGAGCGCAGAAGGTTTTCCAGTGTAGCGTATTCTTTTTTAGCAGCGATAACTGTTACATCGCGGAAGTTTTTAGCAGCAGCCCTGATCATGGAAGGCCCGCCGATATCTATTTTTTCGATGATCAGTTTTTCATCATTGGTGCTGGCCACTGTTTCTTCAAAGGGATAAAGGTCTACGATCACCAGGTCCAGCTCAGGAATATTGTATTGTTTCATTTCCTGCAAATGGGTTTCATCATCCCTTTTGCCAAGGATGCCGCCAAATACAGAAGGATGCAGGGTTTTTACCCTGCCGCCCAGGATGGATGGGTAAGTAGTGAGGTTTTCCACCGGCACAACGCTGATCCCCAGTTTTTCAATGAATTGTTGTGTGCCGCCTGTTGAGTAAATGGTTACTCCATTATCAGCTAGCCATTTTACGAGGGATTCCAGCCCGTCTTTATAGAAAACGGAAATCAGTGCAGATTGGATCTTCTTGTTCATCCGGTTATTTTTTGATTTGCGATGGACCCGAGAACCAGGCCCTCTTTAAAATTGAGCCGCAAAAGTACACTATCACAGGTTCATCACAAAAGCTCCTTTTGCTCTTACATCATGAAAGGGAATATCCAATGAGTCACACTGTTGCTGCCAGCCTTGCACTTTCCAGGCAGGTACAGTGGCGTCTGCCACTACCTGCCTGATATCCAGGACCCGGGAGAGCTGGTCAGCATCTTCAGGAGGATTTTGGGAAAGGATGAGCAGGTCAGCCACCACCCTCGTGGGCCCGGGCTGATAATGCTTCAGACCATTCAGTAAAACCGTTTTTTTTGACAGGAAGGAAATACAATTGCCAGAGACCCTGAATGCCGGAATTTCTTCTGCCGGGAAGAGGCGGAAAAGGATCCGGGTGGGATTTGCATAGATGGAATTGAAAGTAGTGGTAAAGGGAATGGAAATATATTTTCTGCCATAGATAAAATCTGCTGATTGCTGGTAAACGATGATCTTCCGTTGTTGACCGGCATTGATGAAAGAGAAAGAACGCAATATCATGAACCCCGTCAGGCTTATAAGGCTGGTATACAACAAAACGCTCTGCTTCTTTTTTAAGAAGGCCCAGGCGCAGGCAGAGATCAGGCAAAGCATCAGTAAAGCGGCCTGAGTAAAACTGATCTGCAATCCATTCCAGACCGAAAAAGGAAGTGTTTCCACCCGTTCGATATAAGTGTTCATAAACCGGATAAGAAAGGCCATAGCTTTTCCAGTAATTAAAACCAGGAAAGGAATAAAACCGATACAACAGATAAGGATCTCTGCCAGCAATATCAGACTTGAAAGAGGGACTGCAATAAAATTGGCCAGTAAAAAGTAGACAGGGTATTGATGGAAATGAAAAATACATACAGGTATCGTCAGTATCTGTGCAGAGAGTGTTACGGCATTGAGTTGCCAGATATGGTCCAGCAATTTGTTGCGGATGGTGAAAAGTCGGTATAATGGTTTCATGAATGCCACAATGCCGATAATAGCAGCATAGGATAGCTGAAAGCCTGCATCCCAGAGCCAGTAAGGGTTATAGCAAAGCAGGAGAAATGCGGATATGGCCAGTGAATTATAAATATTGGATTTTCTGGAAAGGCTTTCACCAACAACAATGCAGGTAAACATCAATGCTGAGCGAAGCACGGATGGTTGTGCACCGGCCAGCAAAGCAAAGAGCCAGAGGCCTGTAATAATAAGCAAAGGGCGAAGCCATTTTAAATGCCTGTTTCGTTGCAGTGGCCGCAATAGTTTCACCAGCAGCCAATAGATCAAACCAAGATGCAAACCGGATATGGCAATGATATGCACCACGCCGGTATTGGTATAGGATTGCACCAGCGCTTTATCCAGTTCATCTTTATAGCCGATAAGAAGTGCTTCTGCAAGCCCGCGTTCATTTTTATCAGGGAAAGCGGTATGCAAAACCGACAGCACCCATGAGCGGATGCGATGGATCAATGATTGCAGGGCAGATGATTGATGCCCGGTGATAATAAAATCACTTCGCCGCAAAAAAGCCTGGTGGGTGATGCCCTGGAAAAGAGCATACTGCTGAAAATCGAAACCGCCGGGACTGGCGGAAGCCGGAACAGGTTGCAGCATACTGCGAATGAGCAATTCATCTCCTGAACTGAGTGCAGGCAGGGAAGAATCCTTGCTGAAGTACAGGATAATCCCTCCCTGCGCGGGTATAAGGTTATTATTTCGAAATAATCCGGCAACGGAAGCTTTGGCTTTGAAGCTTTTGGATTTTTCGGTGGGTGACTCTTCCAGTTTTATGAGTGCAGCGTCATTTTCTTTGTATATATTACCAAGCCAATTGGAGCGCAGACGGGTATCCTGTCGCCAGACAGATAAGCTCCCCAGCACAGCAAAAAGTAAAAATACCGATAGGCCATTGAGAAAACCCAGTTTGTACCGGCTGAAGAATGGAAGCGGAAAGAACAGGAAAGAGAGTGCAATGCCGGTGCTGATCATAGCCAAACCTTGGAGAACACTGACCGGAAGAGGCCAGTAAAATTGCTGTACAATACCGGGTAAAAAAATGGTAAGCAACCTTATTATAGGGATTTTTTTCCAGTATGGAATATATGGATAGGGCATGTTGACAGGAAAAATGGGGTTTTATCGGGCCAACTGACGCGATCGCCCGGAAACCCTCATTTTTGAAGTACGGAAGGAATTCCATTATTTTCACGGGTAAGAAACCATTTTTTTACGGTGAAATCATCGGGTGTTTTCACTGTTTTGACAGAGTGTTTTCCCCGTTTTTTTCGCATTTTTTACACGGAATTCCTTGATTATCTATATTGTACAAATATGTTTAATTTGTAATTAATTGATTATATAGGAATTATACGATGACCTCATAACGCGGCTTTAATAGTTTTAGCGGGTAAACGGTTTTACTCCACTATTAAAACTTAAGGCTATGGTCACTATTCAAAAAAAATCATTAAAGGTTGGTAAGCAAGTTGACACCCACCATGTAGACAACGCAATCCGTAATTACAAACAGGAAAGATGGGTCCAAAATTCCCAACGTCTGGGTAAAGAAGATTCACTGAGTGTATGGTACAGCATTGAAGAGCTGGAAGAGTTTATTGCAATGAGCAAAGAACACGGAGCTGATGGCATTAAATTATATTTCGGTGCGTATGACAAGGATTACACCGATCAGCCGCTTTATGCAGGCCGGCAAACTGTTGTGCTGGTTGCTACCAAACACAAAGAATCAGAAGACGGGCACACAAATAAAGATCTGTATATCCAGACAGAAGAAGGCACTTCTATTCTTGCATATAATACGGGAATGCTTTGTCCTCCTTTCTGCACTCGCGAAGGCGGTGGAGTCGGCGTTACCATTTTCGACAAAGGCAATGAAGGGTTTGTTGTTGTTTAAGTTGAAAACAGACCGCTCAAAGAATTTAAAACCTCCCACCGGGAGGTTTTCTTTTTTAATGCTATTTTTATCTCTAAGTAGAAAAGATGAATCCACTATTTATTTACTTTATCGGAATTAGCTTTCTTGCCAGTCTGACTGTTTATTTTTTTAGCAAGCCGGCCGCTTTATATTTAAGATTATTCCCTCCCTTTTTACTTATTAGCCTTGCAGTGGAACTGAGTGGTATGTATTATTCAAGGAGTGGCCGCGCCAACACGCTTCAGTACAATTTTTTTTCTGTTTTTGAATTTTGCTTTTACCTGTTTGTTTTATCCCAGGTAATATCCAATGTTAAAATGAAAAAGGCCGTCTGGGTTACGACGGGGTTATATGCACTCACGGCAACTATCAATATCCTTTTTATCCAGGGGAAACAGGTGTTTCACACTATCACCTATGCTTTAGGTTGTTTATTGATCGTGATTTTTTGCATTTATTATTTCTGGGAGCTTTTCCGCCTTCCCAAATCGGTAAAATTGCAGAAGAACCCGGCATTTTGGATCTGTTCCGGTCTGTTGTTTTATTTCTGTTGCGGGTTTCCTCTCTTTGGCCTTATTAATTACCTTGTGTCGGTCTCTACCTTGTTAAGGAACAACTTTTTTACAATCGTTACCATTCTCAATATCTTTTTATATTCCCTATTTACGATCGGCTTTTTATGCAGAATCAAGATCAGGAAATATACTTCGTTACAATAGTTGGTCTGATACTGGGATTACTGCTGGTAGGATTTATCGTTACCGCCCTGTATCTCTATCAACGTCGGCAGCGCCGCCAGGAACTGGAAGTGCAGCGCCTGAAAGACATGTATGAAAAGGAAGCGTTGCGTTCCCAACTCGAGATCCAGGAAGATACTTTCAAGACCATCGCCCAGGAATTGCATGATAATATCGGCCAGATGCTTTCAGTGGTCAAACTGACCCTTTCCATTGTTCCGGTAGAAAAAGAACATGTGGCTTATGAACAGATCCAAAGCTCACAGCAATTGCTCAATAAGGCCATCTTCGATCTTTCCAATCTCACCAAAGGCCTGCATACCGACAGGATCGCCCAGATCGGCCTGGCTGAATCCATCCGGTTTGAGCTATATGCTTTGAAAAAAGCCGGCATCCTGCAAGTGCAATTCTCCCTGGATGGTACGGAAATTGAATTAAACGAACAAAAATCCATCTTCCTGTTCCGGATTTTTCAGGAGTCTCTAAATAATATCCTAAAACATTCGAAGGCTACCACACTGGTTGTACATTTGAGCTTTTCGGAAGAGCTGTTTACCATGGAGATCACGGACAACGGTGTAGGGTTTGACGTAGCGACGAAAAGAGGTTCGGCCAACTCCTATAGCGGAGTGGGTCTGAAAAGCATTTTCAACCGCGCCAAACTGATTGGTGCCGATCTATCTATCGACAGCAGCCCTTCAAAAGGCACAACAATCTGGATAGAACTTCCTTTAGAGAAGGAACAATAATCATGGCAAAATCAAGCAAGAAAATACAGGTAGCAATTGCGGACGATCATAGTTTATTGCGCAATGCCCTGGCAAAACTGATCAATACTTTTGAGGGATACACAATAGTACTGGAAGCAGACAACGGGAAAGACCTGCGTAATAAGATTATGCAGCACGTCGTTCCCGACCTTGTGCTTCTTGATGTGAACATGCCGGAAATGGACGGCTTTGAAACCACTCAATGGCTGCACAAAAATTATCCGCATATCAAAATACTGGCCCTCTCCATGCTCAGCGATGAAAAGACCATCATCAAAATGTTCCGGCTGGGCGCCAAAGGCTATCTTTTAAAAAATACGGATCCCGGCGAACTGAAAGAAGCGCTGGACTCCATTATCGATAAGAACGTTTATCTCTCCGAGTATGTTTCCGGCAAACTCGTAAGCGGATTGCACCAGGAAGCCGAACCCAGCGGTAAGGAAATCGTATTACAGGAAAAAGAGCGGGAATTCCTGCGTTGGGTCTGCTCTGAACTTTCTTATAAGGACATTGCTGAAAAAATGTATCTCAGTCCGCGCACGATAGATGATTACCGGCAATCGTTGTTTAATAAGCTGAAAGTGCACAGCCGGGTTGGGTTGGTAATGTATGCTATTAAGAATGGGATCGTGGAAGTATGATTTCAAATTCAAAAATCAAAAGTAAAAAGTAAAAACCGCCAATGAATTGTATCACTACAGCTTGTTGGCGGTTTTTACTTTTTACTTTTGATTTTTGAATTTATTTACTCAGGTACATACTTCTATCCTTATACAATTGTCTGAAATAAGGGTCCCTCAAATCTTTCACAAACCGTATCGCCTCACCTGTAGATTTCATTTCAGGCCCCAGTTCCTTATTCACACCGGGGAATTTATTAAAGCTGAACACCGGTTCCTTGATCGCAAACCCTTTCAGCTTCTTTTCAAATTTGAAATCCTTCAGAGTGTTTACACCCAGCATGATCTTGGTAGCGATATTCAGGTAAGGAATCTGGTAAGCTTTTGCAATGAACGGAGTAGTACGGGATGCTCTGGGGTTTGCTTCAATCACAAACACTTTTCCGTCTTTGATCGCAAACTGGATATTGATCAGTCCCTTTATGTTCAATGCGCGGGCAATTTTTTCTGCGTAGTATTCCATGGTGGTCACTTCCATGGGAGAAAGATTAAAGGCCGGTAATACGGCGTTACTGTCGCCGCTATGGATACCTGCCGGTTCAATATGCTCCATCACACCCATCACGTGGAAGTTCTCACCATCAAAGATGGCATCCACTTCTGCTTCCTGGCAGCGGTCCAGGAAATGATCGATCAGGATCTTATTGCCAGGAATATGTTTGAGCAGGCTCACTACTGCTTTTTCCACTTCATCATCATTGATCACGATGCGCATACGTTGCCCACCGAGTACATAAGAAGGACGGACCAGCACGGGATAACCTACTTTATTGGCTACTGTGATGGCTTCATCCACATCGTAGGCTGTACCATAGTCAGGGTAAGGAATATCCAGTTCTTTCAGCAGATCACTGAACCGGCCGCGGTCTTCCGCAATGTCCATGCTATCATAAGAAGTCCCGATGATCCTGATGCCTTTCTGGTGGAGCTTTTCTGCCAGCTTCAATGCCGTCTGGCCGCCGAGTTGCACGATCACACCTTCTGGTTTTTCATGTTCAATGATCTCCCAGAGATGTTCCCAGTAAACCGGCTCGAAGTACAGTTTGTCGGCGATATCGAAATCAGTAGATACAGTTTCAGGATTGCAGTTCACCATAATGGCTTCATAACCGGCTTCTTTAATAGCCAGCAATCCATGCACACAGCAATAATCGAATTCGATGCCCTGTCCGATACGGTTGGGGCCTGAACCAAGCACGATCACTTTTTTCTTATCTGAAACCTTGCTCTCATTATAATTACCACCTTCAAAAGTGGAATAGAAATAAGGTGTTTTTGCTTCAAACTCGGCTGAGCAGGTATCTACCATTTTATATACCCTGGTGATACCGGCTTGTTTTCTTTTATTATAAACATCTTCTTCATCACCATGCTGCAAAATGCGGCTGATCTGCTCATCACTGAAGCCATTCACTTTAGCTTCCCTCAGCAGTTCAGCAGGCAGGGTGTCAAGATCGTATTTGGCAATTTCTTTCTCGATATTGCAGATCTTCTGAATCTCGGCAATGAACCAGCGGTCGATACCATTGGTGGCTTTGGATATAGTGCCCACAGAAATACCGGCCATCAGTGCATCCTTGATACGGAAGATGCGGTCCCATTTCGGGGTCTTGATATATTCCAGCAGTTCTTCTGCATGCATCATGCTTTTGCCATAATAGCCGAGGCCCACAGCATTGTTCTCCAGGCTCTGACAGGCTTTCTGGATCGCTTCCGTGAAGCTGCGGCCGATGGCCATCACTTCTCCCACACTTTTCATTTGCAATCCGAGCGTGTCATTGGCACCTTTGAACTTGTCAAAATTCCAGCGGGGCACTTTCACGATCACATAATCAAGAGCAGGTTCAAAATAGGCGGAAGTTGTTTTGGTGATCTGGTTTTCCAGTTCATCCAGGTTATAACCGATAGCAAGCTTGGCAGCTATCTTGGCAATGGGATAGCCGGTGGCCTTGGATGCCAGTGCTGATGAGCGGCTCACCCTTGGGTTGATCTCGATCGCGATGATCTCTTCCGTGTCGGGATTCAGGGAAAACTGCACATTACAACCGCCGGAAAAATTGCCCAGGTCGCGCATCATGCGGATGGCAGTGTTGCGCATCAGTTGCATGGCCGTATCGCTCAGGGTCATGGCAGGTGCTACAGTAATGGAGTCGCCGGTGTGGATGCCCATGGGGTCAAAATTCTCCACGGTGCAGATGATACAAACATTGTCGGCGGCATCGCGCAGCAGTTCCAGTTCAAATTCTTTCCAGCCCAGTACGGCTTTTTCTACCAGCACTTCATGTATCGGAGAGGCTTGCAGGCCGCGGTTAAGTGCATCGTCCAGTTCAGTCTTATCATGTACAAAACCACCGCCGGTGCCACCGAGGGTGAAAGAGGGGCGGATCACGAGAGGGAAACCGATCTCCTGTGCAAATTCTTTTCCTTCGAGAAAGGAGTTGGCGGTTTTAGCAGGAGCAACCGGCACGCCGAGCTCGATCATCCACTGGCGGAATTTTTCCCGGTCTTCTGCTTTATCAATTGCTTTAATGTCTACACCGATCAGGCGGACCTTATATTTTTCCCAGATGCCCAGGTCTTCTGCTTCCTTGGCCAGGTTGAGGGCTGTTTGTCCTCCCATGGTGGGCAGCACAGCATCAATTTGGTTTTCTTCCAGTATTTGTTCGATGCTTTCTACGGTGAGCGGGAGCAGGTACACTTTATCAGCCATCATCGGGTCGGTCATGATGGTGGCCGGGTTGCTGTTGATAAGGTAAACTTTTACGCCCTCTTCGCGGAGGCTGCGGGCTGCCTGTGTGCCGGAATAGTCAAATTCACAGGCCTGACCAATAACAATAGGCCCTGAACCGATGATCAGGACCGAACGAATGGAAGTATCTTTTGGCATTTTTTACTTGAAAAATTGATCCGGAGTGCCCGGGATGTATAAACAAATTCCGCAAAATTAAGGGAATCGGGTGGTTTAGTATTAGCCCAATTTGAATAATTTTCCCACAAAGACGACGAGGGCCACAAAGAATTGCCTGAGCATCTTCCTGGACAGATATAAATATTTCTTTGTGGCCCTCGTCGTCTTTGTGGGGAAACGTAACTGTTAAAACTGAGTCATTACTAATGGTTTGCCGGGACACAAAAAAAGCGGCACAGGCCGCTATAGTATGATTTTATAGGGATCGTGTGGCCTAACTATGATAAGTAGACATTTCAATCTCATCCAGCATAATTTCCGGCGTTGCCGTTTTCTTCTGCAGACCTCTTTTTTCCTCCTGGCGGGTTTTCATTTTCGCCACCCATTTCTGACGCACCTGCTGTCCTTTTACCATTCCGATAAACAATCCTGCAATTACAATCATCCTAAACATAGCCGAATAAAAAACTTTTCTCATAACACTATTCTTTAAGCAAGTGAAAAAATATGATACTGCAATCTAAAATTTCGTGCCACAAATTACAATACCACGATTGTGGTATTATTTATAATGTTATTCTAACAATGAAGGGGGGTCTATGGTTTGAAATAATGGTTTTTATTTCTAAACGGTCAATTAAAAAATTTTGGCCTTAACTTTATTTTAATGATTCGAACAATTACCACTACACTCGTTAGTTTTTTATTGCTACAAAATGCTGTCTTTTCTCAGAAACCGATTTATCCGCAGGGTTATTTCCGCTGGCCGTTAAACCTGTCTCCTGAAATAGTTGCCAATCTCGGTGAGCTCCGACCCAATCACTGGCATATGGGGCTCGACATGAGGACCAACCAGAAAGTAAATCAACCGGTGTATGCAGCCGCAGAAGGATACGTGGCTTATATGGGGATACGCCCTTTGAGTTTCGGACGGTTTATTATCATCAATCATCCAAATGGCCTGTCCACTTTGTATGCCCACCTGAATGATTTTGCTCCGGAACTGGAGAAATATGCAACCGAGCAGCAATACAAACAACAGAGCTGGGCAGTGGAGTTGGGTATACCTGCCGGCATGTTCCCGGTAAGAAAAGGCAGCTTTATTGCCTATAGTGGAACTACCGGCGGATCGCAAGGGCCACATGTGCATTTTGAAATAAGAGATACCAAAAGTGGAAAATGCCTGAACCCTTTACTGTTCGGTCTTCCCTTGCAGGATAATGTGCCACCAACTATTACCCGGTTGGCTATGTATGACCGGACTGGTTCTATCTACAATACTTCCCCGCAGTTTTTTCCGGTGAAGAAAACAGCAGCCGGATATGTGCTGACCAAACCAGGCGCCATAAAAACAGGGAAAAGAAAGATCAGTTTTGCCATCCAGGCTTTTGACCGTATCAGCGGATCAAATAATGAAGATGGAATTTATTCAGCCTGGTTGTATTTTGATGATCAGCCGGTGAATGGATTTGTCCTCGATAGTATCGGGTATGAACAAACCGGTTATCTGAATGCCCAGATTGATTACACACTTCGTTATAATGGCGGCCCTTTTGTGCAACATCTTTCCCGCCTTCCGGGCAATACCAGCAGCGTATATCACCCTGAAGGTGTGGAAGGCGTGATATTGCTGACGGATACCAGTCAGCATAGTATCCGTATTGAAGTAAGGGATGCTTACCAGAATTTATCTGTATTGAACTTCACCGTTCAACTCGATGAAAAACTGGCAACGGTACCAGTAGCGGCTGCTTCGCTAAAACCATTTATTCCAAACTATGTGAACATCCTGGAGAAGCCCGATTTCGAAATGTATCTGCCGGATAATTGTTTGTATGATACAGTTTATCCTACTTACTACCGTACTGTGTCTGCTGCAACAAATGCAGCTTCAGCCATACACCAGGTGAACACTCCTGCGATCCCTGTAGAAGGACGATTGATGGTGCGCATTAAACCGGATCAGGCAGTGCCTGCAAACTGGCGCGACAGAATGGTGATCCAAAGAAGTTATAAAAACAGCAAGGAAGCAAAGAAAGCCAGTTGGAGTAATAACAATCAGTGGCTCTCTGCAGAGTTTGGCAATTTTGGCAGCTTCCAGGTTTTTGCTGATCTGGTGCCGCCGGCTGTGAATGAATTAGGAAAAGGTGATACGGTTAATCTCAGTCCTGCAAGCCGGATCGTTTTCACACCAACAGATAATTTCGGTATTAAAAATTTCCGCGCAGAACTGGATGGCCAGTGGTTGCGTTTTACGAATGATAAAGGCAAAAGCTGGGTATATGTGTTTGATGAACGTTGTCCCTATGGCGTTCACCAGTTGAAAGTGCAGGTGGAAGACCTGGCTGGCAATATCACTACCAAAACCTGGTGGTTTAAAAAATATCCATATACGCCTCCTCCGAAAAAAGCGGTGAAGAAAACTACCCGCAAACCGGTCAGTAAGAAAAAGAAAAAGTAACAGATGGCAACGCATTTAAAAGAAGGTGATAAAGCACCTGCATTTTCCGGGAAAGATCAGAACGGGAATAAAGTATCCCTTTCAAAATATAAAGGACAAAAAGTAGTGCTGTATTTCTATCCTGAGGATGATACGCCAACCTGTACCATACAGGCCTGTAACCTGCGCGACAATTATGCTTTATTGAAACGGGAAGGATTTGTTGTGATCGGTGTCAGCCCGGATGAAGTAAACACCCACAAAAAATTTGAGGCCAAGTACCAGTTGCCGTTTACGCTTATTGCAGACCCTGACCATACGATTATTGACAAGTATGGAGTATGGGGTGAAAAGCAATTGTATGGCCGGAAGTATATGGGGCTTCACCGCACCACATTTGTGATTGATGAAAAGGGGATCATTAATAAGATCTATCTCCGCCCAAAAAATAAAGCGCATGCAGAAGAGATCATCCGTAATTGGAATGAGCAGAAGTGATTTTTCTATATTTATTACATTTCTTACAAGTTTCGTTGACCGAATGGCCGATGGCCGAGTTTCTACATAAGTGGAGCCAGTAGTTCCCTCTCAGTTGTCACCCCGGACCAGGTTTAGGGCACTCGCCACTATAGTTCGCTAAGATCCGGGGTCTCCTCCATCTGCAATGTTTTCTAAGCAATAATGCCTTACAGATTTGAAATAAGTGCAGCGCGGGGAGACTCCGGCTCTTATATTCTTTAAACCTGAATGCTTCCTGAACCAGGGCCGGGGTGACAACTGAGAGGGAACTACTGGACACAGCCTGCGTATTAACGGCCATTCGATCATCGGCCATCGGACAACGTTTTCCCCCCGTATCAACCCCTTCATTGGGCAACCGCACCTGTATTTCATACGATATAAGTTTAAGGTTAATCCTGTTTTGCCGGGAAACGTTCATTTAACACTGAAAACTACAGTATGAAAAAAAGCATCTTTTTATTTGGTCTGTTTATTAGCCAGTATTCTTTTTCGCAGGATAGTTCAATTGTTGCTGAACCGCCTAAGGAAGTATCTTATATCTGGATATTTTCTTCGCCCAGGCTTATCAATGCCAATACCGTGGAAATGATCCCCAAGCATGTGTTGGAGTTTAAGGTTACCCACAATTTTGGAGATATTGGTGGGAGCAATGGCGGGAGTAAAACTTTCTTTGGTCTTGATAATGCCACTGATGTCAGGATCGGTTTCCAGTATGGAATAAGCAAGCGGCTGAATGTGATCGCAGCAAGGTCTAAAGGGGCCGGGGCTGTTCAGCAATTGTATGAGCTCGGTGTTAAATACCGCATTATGCAGCAGGCAGAAGATGCTCAGCATCCTCTTTCCATGACCATATTTGCCAATAACGTTATTTCTTCCATGACGAAAAGCCCGGTACCGGACCAGGAAAATTCTTTTGAAAACTTTTCTGACCGGAACAGTCAGACAGTGCAACTGATGATCGCCAGGAAAATGGGATTACTGAGTCTGCAGATCAGTCCTACAATGGTCCACCGCAATTTTGTGCAATCGCAGGATGATAAGACCCTGTTTGCATTAGGTGGTGCGCTTCGCCTGCCGGTGAAAGGAAGGTTCAGCCTGATCGTGGATTACTTCCATAGTTTCCGCAGCCAGGAAAGCATTGATTTTTATAAAACGCAGGGTGTACATTTTTATGATGCGCTGGGTGTAGGTGTTGAACTGCTTACAGAAGGGCATGTGTTTCATTTGAATTTTACCAATGCCACAGAGATATTGGAAAACCGCTTTATTCCCCGTACGGTTACATCGTGGGGTAAAGGACAGTTTAGGTGGGGCTTTACTATTTCCCGCGACTTCAATTTATTTTATAAGAAGAAAAGAGGAAAGTAGCTCTCATAGCAAACCAGTTGGTAACAAGGAAGGCCCCTGTTTTTACAGGGGCCGCTTTTTTGAATGGGGAACATTTTGTTTTGCTTTATTGTTGAGCCTTACAATTTGAGTAAGTCGTTTAAGATAGATAAAGACTCCCGCTCTTATCATCTTCACTGTTCGTGGAAGAATAATAAGAAGCGGGATGTTAAACAAACTAATCCTCGTGTAACCTTTGTTATGTAAGCATTATACTGAAAGCGCTAATCAGTAAATCTTCCCCCTGCATTGATCCATGCGGTGATCTTATCTTTTTCACTTTGTGGTAATGGACCGGTAGGTGGCATGGATGAAGGATTATTATCAACCGCCCTGGCTTTGATGCGGTCTTTATTAGCTACGATATTGCAATCCACCTGCCAGTTCATGCCACCATTCGCAATAGAATTATTGTGACAGCTCTGGCAATTATTCTGCATAAGCGTTTTTACAGCAGTGAATAAAGGTCCGGCTACAGGAGCTGCTACATTCACTGTTGTGCTGCCGGTACATCCATTGGCATCTTTAGCGGTTACAGTGTAGGAACCTGAAGCCAGATTACTGAATGTACCGCCTGACTGGAAGGTGCCGCCGTTAATGCTGTAAGTAAAACCAGTGCTGCCGGCAGCAGAAGCGGTGATGGTACCATTAGGTGAAGAAACGCAGGCAGCGACGGGAGTGGAATTGGCTGTTACAGTAATATTTACTCCTGTGCAGGAAGGGCTGGGTGCAGTAAGCGTGAATGTCTGAGTGCCGGTGCATCCGGCAGATGATTTGGCTGTAACAGTATAGGATCCTGCTGCAAGTCCGGTGAAATTACCGGATGATTGAAAAGCTCCATTGTTAAGGCTGAAAGTAAAACCCGAGCCACCGGTAGCACTGGCGCTGATACTGCCATTGGTACCTCCTGGTGTGGAGGGATTAACAGGTGTGCCGGTTACAGAAATGGTTACACCTGCACAGGGATCGGGTGGCGTGTCGCCGCCACCACCCTTGCTACAGGCGATAATAATCAGCACGCAGAAAGCAAGAAGAGATAAAACAATTACATAGTTCTTTTTCATACCAGGGTTTTTCATGAAATCGGGAAGAAGGAGTGGGGAGTTGCCTGGGTTGATTTTTATTTTGTAAGGTATTTGTTGCGTTGTGCGTTCAGTTTTTTACTGTTTATAAATGTTTTTTTCTGATTGTTCTGCTTTTTGTCATGCATAGTTTGCCGAATAAATAATGGACTGCAGACATGGAATTGCCGCGATATAAATTATTAGCGGCCAAATCACGAACGGTATTTGAGTTTACCAGTGAAGGGCCAAATGGAGAAATACACAAGCTTATAAAGTTTACAAGAATCCATACCAAGGTTGTTTTTAATCTTGCTTTTGGTGATAAGAAACCAGGTACAAACGATATAGACGATGAAGTTGTTTCAAACAATGGCGATAGTAAAAAAATATTAGCAACAGTTGCGGATGCAGTTGATAGATTTACTAGAGACTATCCTTCGACCTGGATCTATGCAACTGGTAGTACCAAATCAAGAACCAGGCTTTATCAAATGAGTATCAGTAAATATTTACCTGAAGTGATAAAGAACTTTGAAGTATATGGTCTAATAAAAGGTGAGTGGCAAACTTTTCGCAATGGAATTGCGTATGAAGCCTTTCTTGTTAAAAGAAAATAAAGTAATTTTAAGCATGAAGCCTAAAAAAAATAAGAAGGATAAAGGACCTGTCGTAAAAATTGACAGGTCGCTTGACAAATATGTAGATATGCCTCTTTTTCAGGAAAAAGTGGATGAAGCTAACAGAATATTGAATGCTGTAGGGTTACCTAAAGAGAAAAAAAAGGATAAATAATCATCATTACTTCTTTCTCAAAAACGGTCTATACCCCACTGTAAACAACACTCCCGTATTATTCAACTTCACTTTCCCAAACCCCACCCCACTCAACGGCACTTTAAAATACGGCTCTGCCATCAACGAAAACCTTTCAGAAAACCTATACTGATATCCTCCCGAAAGCTGCAGAATAGAAAAGAAATGATTATTCTCATTCTCAATATCCCAGCTTCTGTAAGCAGGTTGCCCCCATGAATTTTTATAGTAATACTCATAATTCTCTTTCTTCATCAAATAAGAAGAAACACCCGCTGATACAAACCAGTCATGCTTTTTAACCGAAGGAAATGTATAAACCACATTCAAGGGTATTTCAAACACCAGGCAATTCGCATCTATCTTCTGAAGATTGGGATAATAACTCCAGAAATTTTTAGGCGGATGATAATCACTTGAATCTGCTGTATACAATTTACGGCTGGCCAGAAAACCTGTTCTGATCTGCCAACGTTCACTCAATGCATAACCAAGCCCTATTCCATATTGCATTTTCCATTGTCCTGCTTTATCCATCCCGATCATACTTAAATCAGGGCCTGCGGAAAAATTGATCTGCAGTTTACCCTGCTTGCTGTTTTTAGGAGATTTGTTTTTAACAACCGGTTCCTCCTCTTTTGAAGATGGATTGTTTTTTTCTGCAGTATCTTTTTTTGTAGTTGTATCAATTGTCGCCGGAACAGCTAGAGCATTGATAGTTGGCTTCTCCTGAGCAGCAGTTATTTCTTCCGTTGCTTTTAAAGAAGCTGAAGGCTCATTGCTTTTTCCGTCAGGCAGAGCAGGAGCACTTATAACTTTCCCTGCTTCTTTTCTGCTGTCTTGCTGCTCTCCGATCTTATGCGCGTCAATGGCAAATAAAGGTCTTTGAAAAGAACCGGTTCTGCTCGTTGATGGTTCATTGACCGCCTTTTCCGTTTCCCCATGCATCTCAGGCACTGTCAAAGAATTTTCAGTAACAGATGGATTTCCGGTTGGTGCTTTGGCAGGCGAACTGATCTTTTCAGCCACCAGATCAGGAGGACGCTTATAGGTGGTAAGCATCAGCAATACAGGAGTGCCTGCCAGCAGCAGGAAGATCAGCCAAAGCAGGAAGGGCCGTTTCTTCTTTTCCTGTGGCAGATGCGTATCCAGCAAAGCTTCCATCCTGTTCCAGTCTTTTTCCTGGAAAGGAGGCTGCTGATCGCTGGCCGCGTCCTGTATTTTTTTATCTATTTTGTCAGACCACATTTTTACTGACTATTTCGTTTTGTTGAAACAATATTTTTTGCAATTGCTTTTTTGCTTTTGCCAGGTTCGACTTGGACGTTCCGGAAGAAATGCCCAGCTCTTTGGCTATTTCCTCATGACTGAACCCTTCTATTACAAACAGGTTGAACACCGTTCTGTAACCTGGTGTAAGATATTTGATAGCCCGTATGATCTCTTCATACGAGATTTTGTCCAATGCATCTTCATGAGCGTCCGGAACATGGAGGTATGACTCGTTCAGTTCTCCGGTAAATTGGTGTTTCTGGTTTTTTCTGAAATGATCAATAGCGGTATAGATCATTATTTTCCGGAGCCAGCCCTTAAAGGAGCTGATCGTGTCAGTGTAGGCTGGTTTGAACCGGTAGATCTCAATAAAAACTTTGAGAAATCCGTCATTGAGGATCTCAGTGGCATCTTCCTGTTTGTTAGTGTACCGGTGGCAGATGGACATGGCATACCCATAGAAAGAGCTATAGATTGCTTTCTGGCTCTCCCTGCGGTTCAGGGCACAACCCCTGATATGGTCCTGTAATTCTTCCGCGGACAGCAAATCCTGTTGGTTTAATCGTGTATCGTGGAAAAAGAAAGAAGGGTTGCCTGGTAATTTAAAATTCAAAAGTAAAAACTCAAAACGAAAGCCATTTTTTGAATTTTTACTTTTGAATTTTGATTTTTTTAACCTTAAACGTTGTTACTACTATCTATTACCCATTCCACCTGCCCTGTTGCAAATTCTTCCTCCACCCCATGCTCTGTTACCAACAACCCGGCGGGAGTAACATTTTTGATCAGGGCTTCAAAAACACGGTTGTCTTTTTTCAGCTTCACTTTTTCCCCTCTCTTGTATAAGTGATTGAGATAGCGCTGATAAATTGACTCAAAACCCTCACTGAGCAAGGACTTGAAATGAGTGTTCACCCGGCTGCAAAGTTCTCTGGCAAGGCCAGCCGGGTCAAAATCTTTACCGGTGATCTGCTTCAGGGAAACGGGATTTTTCAGTGCCCCGGGAAAACTGATCTGATTAATATTGATACCAATACCTGCCACCGCCCATTTCCATTCCTGGTAGCCACCTATAATATTCTCTATCAGGATGCCACCTGCCTTTCTGTCCTGCCAATAGAGGTCATTCGGCCATTTTATTCGGGTATCATCTCCTGCATATTGACTAAACAGATCAAAGACGGATATGGCCACACAGGCACTCAACTGGAATTGACGGCTTAATGAAAGTGTTTGCGGATCAATCACCAGGCTCAGGATAAGGTTTTCACCTTTTTCCATCGCCCATGTTTTGCCCCGTTGGCCTTTGCCTGCTACCTGCTCATGAGCAAAAAAGGCAGTGCCGTGTTGTGCCAAACCAGCATGTAATTGTTGAAGGGCATAATTGTTGGTGCTGTCAATAGACTCCAGCTCAATAAAAGGCGTTCCCAGGTCAGGGTAAAGGGAGAGTTGTGGCAATTAATTGCTATTTTTGAGCAAAGTAAATGAGTTTATGGTTCCGGGTTTATATGTTTATTATGTAAGCCTACCTAATACAAGACCTCCCAGGCCAAAAACTAAACAAATAACTAAAAACATTTAGATTATTGGAACAACTTGCATCACTGTCTACTCGCAAAAAGAAAAGTGCAGTCCGGTTAACTCAGCGCTCAAAGATCATCAAAACCATTATCGCCGCTATACAGGAAAAGAAAGGAGAAAACATAGTTTCTCTTGACCTTAGAAAAATCAATGAAGCGGTGGCCGATTTTTTTATAATCTGTGAAGCAGGAAGCCAGCCACAGGTGAAAGCTATTGCCGATCATGTGGAAGACCTGGTAAAAAAGGAATGTGATGAACTGCCTTATCACCACGAAGGGTTCCAGGCCCTGCAATGGGTGCTGATCGACTATGTGAACGTGGTAGTGCACGTAATGCTCCGGGAAAACAGGGAGTTTTACAAACTGGAGGAAATGTGGAGCGATGCAGCAATAGAGCATCACAAAGAATAATGTTAAATCTCGGCCCGGCCGAACTTTTGTATCAATATCTAATTTATTATTAACAGCAGGAACACTGGAATATGTCACAAGAACCATCATATAATAAGAACGAAAAGAACACTCCGCCCCGGTTCGGGAACCGGCCAGGTAACGGGGAAGACCCGGGACAGGGCCCCCGTAAAGGGCCAAAATTCAGTATCTACTGGATCTATGCTATCATTTTCGCTGTATTGATCGGGTTCCAGCTATTTGGACCATTTTCACCCAATACAGCCAATATTGATCAGGATTATTTTCAACAAGTATTGAAAGCTGGGGATATAGACAAATACATTATCGTACCTAACCGTAACCTGGTGAAAGTGTATCTGAAAAAAGAAGCACTTTCCAAATACAATGATGTTCTCAGCAAAGGAACAAGCGGAAAAATAAGCAATGAAGGGCCACACATGAGCTTTAAGATCGTGTCTGGCGACGCATTTGCTGATGATATGCGGGAGTTTTATGCTGCCAATCCCGCCGTTAAAAACGTGAGTAAAGTAGACCCCGAAAGCGATTTTCTCAGCAAAGGCCTCTCTTTCCTTTTACCCATCCTTCTTCTCATTGGCGTATGGATATTGCTGATGCGTAAAATGGGCAGCGGCGGCGGTGCCGGCGGTGGCCCTGGCGGCATCTTTAATATCGGTAAATCCAAAGCCACTTTGTTTGATAAAGGCACAAAAGTGAATATCACTTTTGCCGATGTGGCCGGACTGGATGAAGCCAAAGTGGAAGTAATGGAGATCGTTGATTTCCTGAAAAGCCCTAAAAAATATACAGCCCTCGGTGGTAAAATACCCAAAGGCGCTTTGCTGGTAGGCCCTCCCGGCACGGGTAAAACCCTGCTGGCAAAAGCTATGGCAGGCGAAGCACAGGTGCCTTTCTTCAGCCTTAGCGGTTCTGATTTCGTGGAAATGTTTGTGGGCGTGGGCGCCAGCCGTGTAAGGGACCTGTTTAAACAGGCAAGGGAAAAAGCACCCTGTATCATTTTCATTGATGAGATCGATGCCATTGGCCGCGCCAGGGGCAAAAATGTGATGATGAGCAATGATGAAAGGGAAAGCACCCTCAACCAGTTGCTGGTGGAAATGGACGGCTTTGGTACCGACACAGGCATCATCGTGCTGGCCGCTACCAACAGACCCGATGTACTGGATACGGCCCTGCTCCGTCCCGGACGCTTCGACCGGCAGATATCCATTGATAAGCCGGACGTAAAAGGACGTGAAGCAATTTTTAAAGTTCACCTGAAACCGATCAAAATATCTGAATCACTGGATATTCATAAACTGGCAGAACAAACCCCTGGCTTTGCCGGAGCTGATATTGCCAATGTTTGTAATGAAGCAGCGCTTATCGCCGCCCGCAAAGGCAAAGCTGCTGTGGATATGCAGGACTTCCAGGATGCAGTGGACAGGGTGATCGGCGGATTGGAAAAAAAGAACAAGATCATTTCTCCCGACGAGAAAAAGATCATCGCTTATCACGAAGCAGGCCATGCGATCTGCGGATGGTTCCTCGAGCATGCTTATCCATTGCTGAAAGTGACTATCGTGCCACGGGGCACAGCCGCGCTTGGCTATGCACAATACACACCCAAGGAGCAATATCTCTATAATACTGATCAACTGAGTGACCAGATCTGTATGACCCTGGGTGGAAGGGCCAGTGAAGACATTTTCTTTGGGAAGATCTCCACAGGTGCTCAAAACGATCTTCAGCAAATTACCCGCATCGCCTACGCAATGGTAACAGTGTATGGCATGAACGATAAAGTGGGAAATATCAGCTTCTATGATCCGCAGCAGGAAACCAGCTTTACCAAGCCTTATTCTGAAGAAACTTCCAAGATCATTGACCAGGAAGTGCGCCAGTTGATAGATGATGCTTACGCGAGGACCAAGAAGCTGCTCACTGATAAAAAAGAACAGGTAGCCAAACTCGCCGAAGCATTATTGGAGAAAGAGGTATTATTCCAAAGCGATGTGGAAGCTTTGATCGGCAAAAGGCCATTTGAGGAAAAGAAACCATTGGTAGAGGAAGAAAAAACCGGTGATCTTGTTCCCGAAAGCGGCGAGATCTCTGCAGGTGTTCCTCCTTATGATAGCGATATCACGAATAAATCGCTTCCTTAATGAATATCTCACCGGCAAAAGAAAATATTCTTAAAAGAATCAGGAAGGCGTTGAGTCATTCAACGCCTCTTCCTTTTCCCAAAAGCGAAGGCAGCGACTCCGTTTACAAACCTCCTATGGAAGAAGCTGCTGTGGAATTTGCAGAACAGTTCAGCAAGTTGCAGGGCCGCTTTGTGTATTGCATTAACCGGCAGGAACTGGCTTTTCAGTTAAGCAGCCTTGCCCGCAAAATGGATTGGCAAAAGATCTATTGCCTCGAAGATCAGTTGCTGCAACAGGCCGGCGTGTCATTGGATGAACGTTTGGTGAAAACAGGCCTGGCAGACTGCGATGTGTCCATAACCGGCTGTGAATGCCTGGTGGTAAGAACAGGCTCCGTTGTAATGAGTGCTGCACAGCTTAGCGGAAGAACCACCAGTGTGTATGCACCGGTACATATTTGTATCGCCTATTCAAACCAGTTGGTGCACGATGTAAAAGATGCTTTGCAACTGGTAAAAGATAAATACGGCAACCAACTTCCTTCACAGATCACTTTCGCAACAGGCCCCAGCCGTACCGCCGATATTGAAAAAACTTTAGTGGTGGGCGTGCATGGCCCTAAAGAGGTGTATGTGTTTCTGGTGGACGCATGACTGGAATTCAAAAGTAAAAATTCAAAAATCAAAAAAGGAGCCTGCTAACGCAGTGAAACGCTTTTTTGATTTTTGAATTTTTACTTTTGAATTGGATCATAACCTGTTGTATTTTTATAGTATGACAACTCCAGGCATTTACCAGTTATTCGTTTATGGTTCATTGCGCAGCTATTTCCGTAGTCCTGCTTATGACTATATCAGCCGTTATTTTAACCTGGTAAGCGAAGCAACAGCGCCCGGCCGGATGTATGATATGGGAGAATATCCCGCGGCCATACCTGCTGCTGACGGGTCTCTGATAAAAGGAGAATTGTATACTATTAAGAATGGAAGGGAATTTGCCTGGGCCATTTGCCAGTTGGACGACTATGAAGGCGTATTAGTGGAGCCGCATGAAAAGCCGCTTTATCGCCGCGAGATAGTTCAGGTGCAGGCAGGCAATATCACGGTGCCCGCCTGGATATACTGGTTCAATGGCGATGTAAGCGGCAAGCCTCTTATTCCTTCAGGAGACACGGTATTCTATCAGCAGAATAAATGATCAACGTGCAAACAGCCCCAGGTAAAAAAATATATTTCCTTTCCGATTTCCATCTTGGTGCGCCAACTCATGCAGCCAGTCTGGAAAGGGAAAAAATTATTGTCAGCTTCCTCGATGAGATCAAAAGCGATGCAGCAGAAATATTCCTGGTAGGCGATATGTTTGATTTCTGGTATGAATACAGGCAGGTGGTGCCAAAAGGATTTGTACGCCTCCTGGGAAAACTGGCCGAGCTAAGCGATGCAGGCATCCCTCTTCATTTTTTTGTAGGCAACCACGATATGTGGATGCGGGACTATTTCCAAAAAGAACTGAATATCCCGGTTTATTTTGAACCAATAGAAATTGAGCGGAATGGAAAGAAGATCCTTATCGGGCATGGTGACGGGCTTGGTCCCGGTGATCATGGATATAAACGGCTAAAAAAAATATTCCGCAACCCGGTTTGCAAATGGCTGTTTGGGGCTTTGCCTCCGGTAGCAGGAATGGGACTGGCCAATTACTTGAGCCGCCGCAGCCGTGCGCAAACAGGCTCGGCAGAAGAGGTTTTCCTGGGTGAAGACAGGGAATGGCTGATCATTTATTGCAAAGAAGTGCTGAAGAAAAAAAAGATCGATTTCTTTATATTCGGTCACCGGCACCTGCCGATTGATTACCGCCTGGAGCATAACAGCCGGTATATTAATCTGGGCGACTGGATCAGGTATTATACTTATGCAGTTTTTGACGGAGAAGATATAAAACTGCTATCTTATAAAGGGAACGAGGAAAAGATCATCCGCAATTGATGAAGAAGTTATTACTGATAACCATGATGGCAATGCTCAGCATCTGCTCCATTGCGCAAACGGATACTTCTTTCCGGTTCATCAAAGCCATCAAAGGAGATATCACGGCTTTTACCGTGGACAATCTTGATAATATCTATCTTCTCAGCAGCACCAACCAGGTAAAAAAGCTGAATGCCAATGGCGATTCAGTGGCTGTTTATAATAATGTAAAAAGATACGGGCAGGCCACGCTGATCGATGTTTCCAACCCATTAAAGGTGCTGCTGTATTACCGTGATTTTGCCACCATTGTTATGCTCGATCGTTTTCTGAATGAAGTGAACACGATCGACCTGCGGAAGCAAAATATTCTGCAGGCCCGCGCTATTGGCCTGTCTTACGACAATAAGGTTTGGGTATATGATGAGATGGACAATAAACTGAAGAAGGTGGACGAAGAAGGCAAGCTTTTACAGGAAACGCCCGATTTCAGACAGCTTTTTAATGCAGCCCCTTCGCCACAAAAGATATTTGACCAGGACCGTTATGTGTATTTGTATGATTCGGCCCAGGCCGTTTTTGTATTTGATTATTATGGTACATTAAAGAACAAGATACTGATCAGGGAATGGCAAAATTTTAAAGTAACGGGTAAATATATATTCGGGTCAAAGGATAAAAAGCTTTTCCGCTATGATATCGGCGGCTTTAGAATAGATGAATGGGATTTGCCGGAGCAACTCCAATCAGTTCAATCATTCAATTTCAGCGGCGCCAAATTGTATACACTGAAGAAGAATGTAATTGAGGTATATGATTTTCATTAAACAAATATTTTCACCAGATTCAATAATTTAGCGCTTTAACAGACGGATCAACATCATGAATGAATTTCTTGACCAGGTATGGCTAAGTAATACAGTACGGAGTTATCTTATCGTAGCTGCTGTGATCGCTTTAATGGCACTGGTAAAAAGATATGTGGCCCAATCTGTCGCTCATCTTATTTTCCAGTTTGTAAAAAGCGTATGGAAAGATGTAGATAAAAAAACATTCACCAGCCTTGTCACAAAACCACTGGGGTTTTTCCTGGCTATTTTTGTTTCGCTGGCTACGCTTCATAAGCTTCATTTCCCGGAAGAGATCAATATCGAGATTTTCAATGTTACCCTGAAGGCCCTGTTGCATACATTTGGCACGCTGATACTGATCATATCGTTTATACGCCTGCTGCTGAAGATGATTGATTTTATCGCCATCATCCTTCATATCCGGGCAGACCGTACAAATGATTCTACCGATAATCAACTGATCGTTTTCTTCAAAGACTTTTTCAAAGTTGTCCTATCCATTATCGGCCTGTTGATGGTGCTGAAGTTTGCATTCGGGTTTGATATTGGCAACCTGCTCACCGGCTTAAGCATCGTGGGTGCGGCTATTGCACTGGCATTAAGGGAGAGCCTGGAGAATCTTATTGCCTCCTTTATCATTTTCTTCGACAAGCCTTTTACAATGGGCGATGTGGTGAAAGTGCATAATTTCACCGGAACAGTTGAAAAGATCGGTTTGCGCAGCACCCGTATCCGCACCGATCAGAAAACCTTTATCACCGTGCCTAACAAGCAAATGGTCGATAGCATACTGGATAATCTTTCCCTTCGCACGCAAAGAAAAGGAGAGCTGAGACTTGATATTGGCCTTTCTGCTTCTTCCGGTCAATTGGACCAATTCATAGCCGGCGTACGTAAAATAGTGGATCAGCCGGCAGTTGAGAGCTCAACAGTGTTGCTTAATGATATTACCCATACTGCCTTTGCTGTGTGGGTTGATTATTTTACCGGCCCGGTTACCCAACAGGAATTTAATGCCATCAAGGAAAAAATCAATTTTGACACATTAAAGCTGCTGGAAGAAATGAAGATGGAGATCGCCGGTGCTGTTACAGATATTAAGATCGTGGCGCCGGAAACGACTATGGTGCAGGATTGATCACCTGACCCAGTTCCTTATCAAACAACCCTGATTTTCCATACTCGACCACACGGCCTAATTCTTTTCCTTTTTTCATTACGATAATAGTGGGAGCATTGGTTACGTGCAGTGACTCGGCTAAATTATCAAGCGTTTTTTTATCCCTGTCCACTCCTATAAGCGTCACCTTGTCTGAAGAATAACCGGCTGCATCCAGAAGGGAAAAAAAGCGGGGAATAACAAAATGCGAATCCTCGCACCAGGTTCCCATAAAGACAATAAACTGTATGGAATCTTTGTACTGTTTTATTGCAGCAACAGCACTTTTATCTGGTGTAAAGGCGACTTTCTTGTTTTCAGCATACCAACTGAAACTGGCTTCTTTCTCCAATGCATTACGGGAGATAAGGCCTTTGAATATTTTACTCCCATCATGATCTTTGGATATTTCAAACTGGTCCTGCGAATATGCCGAACAGGCGGTTAACAGCAATACAGTAAGCACTGCAAAGAAGGTCCTTTTCATATTGTTGATCTGAATAAATGATTGGGATGGCTGAATAGATGCAATGGCATCTATCAGGCTTCACCTGGATATTAATAATGCTGGCAGGCTAATCAATGATGCAGAAAAGAATGTTAAAGTTGCAGGAATTAAAAAAATCATCATTACAGGTTCGACCGCAGCTCCAACAGAAAGGCTTTGATCTTTTCGAGTGATTGGATCATCGCAAATTTATCTTCTGCTTTTTTGTTCCTTTTGAGAAAGTCTTTGGCGCCTTCGATAGTGAACTTGCGCCGGCGAAGCAGATCGTAGATCAATACCAGGTTCTTGACATCCACTGGCCGGAAAAAGCGATCGCCCTTTTTATTCTTGCGGGGTTGCAGGATATCAAATTCTGTTTCCCAATAACGGATCAGCGATTGGTTTTCCCTGAACATGGTCGCTACTTCCCCAATGGAATAATATTGCCTGGTAAAAAGCACTTCGTCATCAGGTACCTGTATCAGATCGGCAGTAACGGAATTTTCTTTTAATGATTTGCGGCCGCGAGTGGAGCTTATCCTTTTTGGTAAAACAGCGGGGGTTGGTTCCTCCTGTTTTTTTTCTTCAACCGTTTCCGCTTCCTGCGACGCTTCCATTTCCACTACAAGCGGAGGTTGCGGGGCCGTATTGGCCACTGCAATATTTTCAGCGGAGGTTTTCTCTGCCGGAGCATCAAATTCAAAGGTTATTTGTTGAAGCGCTTTTTTCATGCAGTGATACAAAGGTACTTATGAAGTTTATTGCTCAGCAAAGGTTGTACCAGTATGTGGAAAACTCATGTATCGCAAAGGACGCTAAGAATACGCAAAGGGCGCAAAGAGGTTACGTTGCGCCCTTTGCGTATTCTTAGCGTCCTTTGCGATACTTTACGCCAGACAAAATCTTAAAGGATATTAATCAAAGCTTTGATTGGAAGCGGCAGCCTGTTTCAATAATCTGTCAAACTGTTCAGGAGAAAGATCATTATAGAAGAAATAAACAGGATCTATTTTATTACCATTCTTATGCACTTCATAATGGCAATGCGGCCCGGTTGATTTGCCGGTACTGCCTACCCAGCCGATCACTTCACCCCTTTTCACTGCCTGCCCTACCCGGGCTTTTACCTTAACCATGTGTCCATACAGGGTTTCATAACCATAACCATGACGGATGATAACGTGGTTGCCATAGCCATTGCCTGAATTGCCTGAAGTAGTGACCGTGCCATCTGCAGTAGCATAGATAGGTGTGCCCTGCGGTGCTGCAAAATCAAGCCCCGCGTGCATTTTGATCGTTTTGTAAACGGGGTCTATCCGGTAGCCAAAGCCTGAAGCGATCCGGCTCAGGTCTTTATTGCTTACCGGCTGAATGGCGGGAGTATGGGAAAGAAGCTCTTCTTTATTTTTTATCAGCCCATCCATTTCGTTATACGAAGCATTTTGCACTTTGATGCGGCTGTTCAGGTTATTGATGGTGCCGGTAATGGAATTGAGCAGTTCATTATTGCTCATGCCCATGATGGTCGCAAACTCTTTCTGGTCTTCTATTTCTTTTGCCCTGGCACTATCGGGAATGGGATTGGCTTCAAAAATGGAGCGGTATACATTGTTGTCTCTTTTTTCCAGCTCTTTCATTTGTTGGTCGAGCGACTGGAGCTGTTCATCCAATTGGGCATAACGGTCCTTCAACCGTTCATTTTGTATACGCAGGAGCTTTTCGTTGGGAGACCCTACAAACTGGAAAGCGAAATAGGAAATAAGAATAGCTGTTACAACAGCGGCGGCGACAAAACCAAAAATGCGCAAAAGCTTTACCCGCAGGGGCACTTCCAGCTTTTCATACCGAAGGGTATTGGTATTATAGTAGTATTTGATTTTCTTCATTTCAAGCAGCCTTACCGGTTTTTCGGGGGTATAAATGCCGTTTGATTCTTTAACTTTGCCCGCCGATGCTTTAGCAAAGGCGGGCAAAACCCCGGCTTAAACACCGGAGGCTAACAAATATAGGCTGTAAATCAGCAAAAATCAACCCAATTATCATAATAGTTAAGATGTTGACCAGCGAAGAAATACGTAAAGAGTTCCTGGATTTTTTCCGTTCCAAAGGGCATGAGATCGTGCCTTCAGCACCGATCGTGATCAAGAATGATCCCACACTCATGTTCACCAATGCAGGGATGAACCAGTTCAAAGATTATTTCCTGGGAAATAAAAAAGCACCGTATTCCCGCGTGGCCGACACGCAGAAATGCCTGCGGGTAAGCGGTAAGCATAATGATTTGGAAGAGGTGGGGGTGGACACCTATCACCATACCATGTTTGAAATGCTGGGCAACTGGAGCTTTGGCGACTATTTTAAAAAAGATGCCATTGCCTGGAGCTGGGAATTGCTGACAGAAGTGTATAAGCTGGAAAAAGACAGGCTGTATGTGACCATTTTTGAAGGTGATGAAAAAGAAGGCCTGCCCAAAGATGAAGAAGCTTACAATGAATGGAAAAAATGGATCGCCGAAGACCAGATCCTGCTGGGCAATAAAAAAGATAATTTCTGGGAAATGGGTGATACCGGCCCTTGCGGACCCTGCACTGAGATACACGTGGATTGCCGGCCGGATAGTGAAAGAAAACAGGTGGATGGCAAATCGCTGGTGAACAATGATCATCCCCAGGTGATTGAAATATGGAACAATGTATTCATCCAGTTCAACCGCCTGAAAGACGGAAGGCTTGAGCCGTTGCCGGCCAGGCATGTTGATACAGGCATGGGCTTTGAACGCCTTGTGCGCGTGCTGCAGGGTAAAACGAGCAACTATGATACAGATGTTTTCACCGGCACCATACAGAAAGTAGAAGAGATCACCGGAAAAAAATATGATTACAGCGACAGCAAGCAGGCTATTGCTTTCAGGGTGCTGGCAGATCATATACGGGCGATCAGCTTCACTATTGCTGATGGGCAATTACCTTCCAATACAGGCGCCGGATACGTGATCAGGAGAATATTGCGCAGGGCTGTGCGGTATTACTATTCCTATCTTGATTTTAAACAGCCATTGCTTCATCAACTGGTGCTGGGATTGTCGTTGCAATTCAAATATGTTTTTCCTGAATTGTATGAACAGGCAGAATTTGTGGCCCGTGTTATCCGCGAAGAAGAGGAATCCTTCCTCCGCACACTGGAAAAAGGATTGAAGAAAGTGGATGATATTCTGCAAACACCTTCTCTTAAACGAATAGACGGAAAGGATGCTTTTGAGCTCTATGATACCTACGGTTTTCCTATCGACCTTACCCGCCTGATCGCTTCAGAAAACAAGCTGTTGGTGGATGAAAAAGGATTTGAAGTTGAGATGCAACGGCAGAAAGAACGCTCCCGCGCAGCAACGGCAATTGATACGGAAGATTGGGTGGATATCAATAAAGCAGATAAAACATTCTTTGTTGGATATAATAACCTGCAGGCCGATACGCAGGTAGTAAAATACCGGAAAGTAAAAGCAAAAGGCAAAGAACAATATCAACTGGTGCTGGAAACAACACCTTTCTATGCAGAAAGCGGCGGCCAGGTAGGTGATACAGGGTTCCTGCAATTTGGGGAAGAAAAGATCGCTGTAACGGATACCCGCAAGGAAAACGACCTGATCATTCAATTCACGGATAAGCTGCCAAAGGATATTTCATCGCCTGTAACTGCATGGGTGAATGAAACAGACCGGTTGAATACAACGTATAATCATACTGCCACGCATTTGCTGCATGCAGCGCTGCGTAAGGTATTGGGGACACATGTGGCGCAGAAAGGATCACTGGTTTCACCGGAAGTGTTACGGTTCGATTTTTCCCATTTTTCAAAAATGACGGATGAAGAGGTTCGTGAGGTGGAAGCGCTCGTGAATGAAAAGATCAGGGAGAACATCCCCGTGGTAATTAAAGAATTGCCGAAAGAAGAAGCGTTGAAACTGGGGGCCATGGCCCTGTTTGGCGAAAAGTATGGAGATATGGTAAGGGTAGTGATCGTCGATCCATCTTATTCGATTGAATTATGTGGTGGCACGCATGTGGGCCACACTGGTATGATTGGATTGTTTACTATTACGGCTGAATCGGCTGTGGCCGCAGGTGTGCGCCGTATTGAAGCACTCACAGGAGCGTCAGCAATTAAATATGTGAACGACAAACTTGGCCAGATCAGGCAGGCTGGTGAAATGCTGAAAGCAAAAGAACCGCTGAAAGCAATTGAAAAGCTGCTGGAAGATAAAGTGGCACTGGAAAAGAAGATCGAAAGGCTGGAAGCACGTCAGCTCGTAGGCATACGCAATGAATTATTGCAGAAGGATGAGATCATTAATGGAGTGACGTTTATCGGAGATATTATTGAAGTGGACAATGCCGATGCATTAAAAAGACTTTGTTTCGATCTAAAGAATAATCTTCACGATTACCTGGCCGTATTATGTGCCAATATCGGAGGTAAACCCTTTGTAGCAATCGGCATGTCTGAAACAGTAGCGGTTGCCAAAAATCTTGATGCAGGTAAGATCATCAAAGAACATATTGCACCGCTGATCAAAGGTGGCGGTGGCGGGCAAAAAACACTGGCTACTGCCGGTGGGCAGGATGCAGGCAAATTGAAGGAAGTGATCACGGCCATCAAAAAGATCCTTTCAGCTTAATAACGTAAAGCCTTGGAGTCCTTTTTGGGATACATTTTTTTTGTTTCAAAATAAATGCTAATGGCGTAGATCATGATCAGGCCACAAAGGATGATAGCGCTTACAGCAAGGACTTTCAACATGGGATTCAGTTCGTTTGGTGATAGGTGGATGCCCCAAAGCTGAGAAATAATCTGAATATTTATCCCGGAATCTACTTAGTAAAAACACTTGGGAAATACCCCTTTTCAATTTGGTATCCAAAAGTGTTAGAAATTATTTTATCAATATAAAACATTGATAATTAATTAAATGAGGATAATGATCTAAATCCGGTAGGTTTTATGCCTCTTACCACCATCGACCGGAGACTAATAAAGATTTTATCTAACAGGATATTTACTTAGGAATGAGGCGAATTATTCAGCTCTCGGAAATTACCGACAGCCAGGAAATTCTATTTAACATTTCCGAAACGTTTCGTATTTAGGAAAATGTCTTTATATTTGATCTACGAAAAGAAACGTAGATAATTTAATAAATTCAAAAAGTATGAAACAGGTCATTCAGAAAATTTCTTTCACCCTCTTGATGTCCGCTATGCTCGTACCTGCGTCTTTGCTTGCCCAATCTGCCAAAGAGAAAGCAGAAAAAGATGAAAAGGATAAATCGGCTGAGCAGATCATTATTACCCGCAAAGGAGACAAAGCTGAAAAGCTTGTTATTGAAGTGAATGGTGATAAAGTAACCGTAAACGGAAAAGATGTTAAGGATTCAAATGGAGATGTAACGGTCCGCCGTAATAAGATCAAGGATGTAAGAGCATATGGCGGAAACCGCTATTCCTACAATACAGATTTCAACTCCATGGTTTTTGATACAGACCGTGCTATGCTGGGCGTTACCACAGAAAAAGTGGACAAAGGAGTTGAAGTGCAGGAAGTGACCAAAGGCAGTGCTGCAGAAAAGATCGGCTTGAAAAAAGGCGATATCATTACTAAAATCGATGATAAGAACATCGATTCTCCCGATGATCTGTCTGCTGCTATCAAAAAACATAAGTCAGGTGAAAAAGTAACCGTTGGTTTTCTCCGTGATAAAAAAGAAATGAAAGAAACAGCAGAGCTGACCAAATGGAAGGGTGTATCTGTTTTCAGTACCAGTCCCGGCCAGTTTAATCTTGACCTGAACGATCTGAACATGAACCTTGGCAGGCTCCGGGTCCCTTCTGTGAATAATTTCAGTCAAAACTGGAACTGGTCAGGTACTGGCGGCCCCAAACTGGGTATGTCTGTTCAGGATGCAGAAGATGGAAAAGGTGTGAAAGTGCTGGATGTGGATGAAGACGGTAATGCTGCCAAAGGCGGTATCAAAGAAGGTGATGTGATCACTGAAGTAGCTGGCAAAGCCGTGAACAGTGCTGATGAAGTGGCCAAAATTGTCCGTGACAGCCGCGATAAAGGAAGCATCAATATTAAATTGACAAGAGGAGGAAAGGCAGAATCTGTAACCCTGACCATTCCCCGCAGGCTGAAAACCACCGACCTCTGATCTCCCGAATTTATCATGTGCATTTTATAGTTTAGTGGCGCCCTTCCGTTCCCGGGAGGGCTCCTTTTTTTGCCCCGCCCACCCCGCCAAAATGGTTTATTTTTGCGCTTCTTAATCATGGCGGACGAATCTATATACGAAATTGTGATAGGGCTTGAAGTGCATGCCCAGCTTCTTACCAGGAGCAAATTATTTTGCGGCGACAGTATTGAATATGGCGCACCCCCCAATACGCAGGTGAGCCCTATTACCCTGGGGCATCCCGGCACTCTTCCCAAAATGAACAAAAAGGCCATTGAACATGCTATCCGTATGGGACTGGCCTGCCACTGCGAAATAGAGCGTTCGAATTATTTTGCCCGCAAAAACTATTTCTATCCCGATCTTCCCAAAGGATACCAGATATCTCAGCATACCACTCCTATCTGCAAAGGTGGTCATGTCACTATCAGATCAGGCAATGAAAAAAAAGCCATCCGGCTTAACCGCATCCATCTTGAAGAGGATGCAGGAAAAAGCCTGCACGATGTGGATGAGTTCAACACCTGCATTGACTATAACAGGGCCGGCACACCATTGATCGAAATAGTGAGCGAACCAGACCTGCGAAGTGCTGAAGAAACAGTGGCCTATCTTACCGAGTTGAGGAAACTCGTAAGATACCTTGATGTATGTGATGGTAATATGGAAGAAGGAAGCCTTCGCTGCGATGTAAACATTTCTGTACGTAAGAAAGGTGATCAGCGCCTGGGCACCAAAGTGGAAATAAAAAATCTCAACTCCATCCGGAATGCCAAACGTGCAGTGGAAGCAGAAACTGCAAGACTGATCGGGTTGATGGAAAAAGGGGAACCTGTTCTCCAGCAAACAAGAAGCTTTGATGCTGATAAAGGAACTACCTTTTCCATTCGTGATAAAGAAGATGCGGATGATTACCGGTATTTTGCCGATCCTGACCTTACGCCTTTTCAACTCGATGAATCCTTTATTGCCAGAATAAAGGAAAGCCTGCCCGTGTTGCAGGAAGACCGGATACAGAAATATACAACTGAATGGAGCCTGCCGGAATACGATGCGCGTGTGCTGACAGAAGAAAAAGAGCTGGCTGATTATTTTGAACATCTCACCGCACACACTTCGCTTTATAAAGCTGCGGCAAACTGGATGCTGGGCCCGGTGAAATCATGGTTGAATGAACAGAACAAAACAATCAATGATCTTCCTATCCCGGCAGAACAGCTTGCCAGACTGATAAAGCTGACGGATGAAGGAAAACTGAGTTTCACCGTTGCCTCCACCCGTTTGTTTTCTTATTTGCTTGATAACCCGCAAACGGACCCGTTGACGGCCGCAGAGCAGCAAAACCTGTTGCAGCAATCCGATGCCGGAGCCCTGGAACCGATCATTGATGAAGTGCTGTTGAAGTTCAAAGACAAAGTGGGTGAATATAAAAAAGGAAAGAAAGGAGTGCTGGCCTTATTTGTGGGTGAAGTGATGAAGCGGTCAAAGGGGAAAGCAGATCCTAAAGTGACCAATGAAATTATTTTGGAAAAACTCAGAACATAAAAGACCGTACACGTGTAATAACAATGTTTTTAAACAAGAACACATTTATGCAAAAACTGATGATTGCCGTGCTGGCAGGAGCTCTGCTGGCATCTTGTAATAACAAGACCGTAGGAAAGAAATTCGAGGTAAGCGGAACGATCCTGAATAGCAGTGCCAAAATGGTATATCTTGAAAAGATATCTGCAGCAGCCATGCAACCTGTGCTGGAAGATTCTGCAGCAATTGGCAAGGATGGTAAGTTTTCCCTGAAAGCCAATCCTGATGAGTCTGTTGTATTTAACCTCCGTCTCGATCAGAGCATGTATCCTGTCGCTTCCGTGATCAATGATAAGGATAAGGTGAAACTGACCATTGAGCTAAGTAAGGAAAACAACCAGTTTGCGGAGAAGTATGAAGTGGAGGGCTCACCGGCCAGCCAGCAGATGAAGGATTTCATGTATTCATTCAATAATGATCTCCAGCAAATCTTCGGCGTTGTAAAGCAAATGGACAGCCTGCAAAAGATCAATGCGCCGGACAGCCTGGTATTTCCTTTGATGACCCGTCAGCGCGAACTGGCTGATAAGATCAAAACCTTTACCCTGAACGCACTGAATAATGTGAGTGACCCTGCTCTGGCCATGTTTGAGTTGGGATACTATCAATCCACTGCTAATGGCAGCGGGTTCGGTCTGGAACCATTGTCCAATGAAAAAGTAAATGACCTGGTGGCGGCTGCTGCTAAGAAATTCCCTGACCACCGTGCTGTTGCCGATATCAAAAAAGGATTGGAAGAAGATGCGAGACGCGCAATGGAAGCAAGCTGGGTAGGAAAGGAAGCTCCTGATTTCACTCTTCCTGATGTAAATGGCAGCCAGGTTAAGCTCAGTTCTTTCCGTGGCAAATATGTGCTGGTTGATTTCTGGGCCAGTTGGTGCCGGCCCTGCCGCGGTGAAAATCCCAACCTGGTAAAAGCATATGAAAAGTTTAAAGGAAAAAATTTCACCATCCTGGGTGTATCATTAGACCGGCCCGGTGAAAAAGATGAATGGGTGAAAGCAATAAAGGAAGATAAGTTGGCCTGGACGCAGGTAAGTGACCTGCAATTTTGGAACAGCGCTGTGGTGGGCTTATATCATTTTGATGGAATTCCTTTTAATGTGTTGGTAGATCCGCAAGGGAAAGTAGTGGGAGAAGGATTGAGGGGAAGACTGTTAGAGGAGAAGCTTGCTCAAGTATTACCTTAAACGAAAAGGCTGACTTAATTAAGTCAGCCTTTTCGTTTAAGGTAATATCAGCTTGCTAATAAGCTATTCTGCTGCCATTGTCATTACCCATCTATCATATAAACCTGATGATGTGTACAGGTCCAGGTAGATTGTAAATGTTTTATTACAATAAGAAAATGTACTTGTAGTGCTTGGGGTAGTTCTAATGAACAAAGGCAATCCTCCTGCCGTAAAGCCTGTTGCTTGTGGTTCCACTGTTACGGTGAAAGCCCCTACTGTTGAATAATCGAATGTGGCCTGAGCAGAGATATCATTATCATAAATATTATTGATAGTCGCTTTAGCAGTATTTGGTGAACTGCCAGGTGCGAGATCAGAAATGGAAGAAGTGTAAGGACCATAACTCCCATTTTCATAAGTTTCAGGATAATCCCCTATCAAATCAGCAAAAGCTATATCTCCTTCAAAGCAAGGGCCGGAAATATTAACTGTGAAGCGATTATTTAAAGTTGGTGAAGTAACACTGGGGTCACTGAAAGTGAAAGTAACAGTGTCTTTTTCACCGCCAGTATATTTTGCCAGATTGGCCTGAACATATATGGTATCAACGATTTTGTCTGCAGAAAATGAAACGGTTTTATTATAAGTATACTCAGAACCTTCCACAGCACCTGTTGTGGAGGAAGAAGAGATATTAACAGTCAGCGTTTTTCCACCGGAAAGAGGTGTAGTAAGCCCAACTGGTATTTTAAATACTTCATCGCTGGTGATACGATAATTCCCAACCGGAGTGGCCGGAACAAAAAATGCTACCTGATCTGGTTGCAGGATTTTGTCATCATCCTTTGAGCAGCTAAACAATGCAACACCCAGCAGCAGCGAGAAGCTACAGATAGCTGAAAGTCTTTTTAATGATTTTCTCATATTGTCTCTTTTAATATAAATAATTAATTCAGCAGCGAAAGCCAGGATCAGTATCCGGGATTTTGCTGGATGTTTCCATTTACAGATCTTTCATCAAAAGGAATCGGCAAAGCCCACTCACGTGCAGTTGATGGAAGTGTGCACACGGCAGGAGATACAGAAGGATCTCCACATCCACCGGCACGGACAATGCTTTTCGTTGTTCTTTTCAGGTCAAAGAAACGATGTCCTTCTGCAAACAGCTCTCTTCTTCTTTCGTTGGCGATAGCTGTCAGAAGAGCAGCACCGGTCAGGTTTTCAGGAACATAACCAGTGATACGTGCACTACGCAGTGCATTGAGGTCTGCCATTGCCTGTGCTTCCTGCGCGGGACTGATCCTCGCACGGGCTTCTGCACGAATCAGGTACATTTCACCGGTACGGAACACAGGGAAATTAGCATTACCATCAGTGAGCGCAGCTTTACCACGGTATTTGCTTACTACCAGGCGAAGTCCATTAGGACCGCCAATAGTTCTGAAATAAGCATCATAACGGATATCATTACTCTGTAAGAGGCCGGTAGTACCGTCCATTGTTGCAATTTCTTCTGCGGGAGCATAAGCGCTACGGTTGTTCTGAGAGAAATAAACTCCTCCGCCCGGGCCGCCCTGGCCTGCGTCAAACTGTGCATTCCAGATGATCTCACCCGCATCGGTCTCATTGTACATGCCCACAAAATTTGCCGGTGAGGCAAGCGGACGAAGTGCAATTACATCTGTAGCAGCCTGGATAGCTTCAGCCCACATGCCTGCATAAAGATATACGCGGGCCTGCATGGCTTTTGCACCTGCCAGGTCAATCATCGGGCGTTTGATGGCCAAAGGATTAATAGTTTGATCTACATTGCCGAGTAAGCCTACGGCCGCGTTAAGGTCAGCAATAACTTTATCATAAAAATCTTTATTGCTGATACGTGCAGGTTTAACTGTAGGCGAAACGTTGAATTCTGTTACATACGGAACAGCCAGTTCTGTAGTGCTGCTGCGGTCATATGAAGTAGCAAAGAACCGGAACAGGTCGAAATGAGCATGAGCTCTGATGGCCAGTGCCTGTCCTTTCAGGCGGTTGGCCCGGGTTTGATTTTCGGTTGTAGTGAACTTATCTACATCACGTAACACGATGTTTGCATTCGCGATAATGGCATAAGGAGCAGACCAGATGCCGGAAACCAGAGCATCATCATCAGCATAAACCCAGTCGGTAAGACTTTTATAGTTAGCCAGTGATTCATTTGTTTCGAGCAGGTTATCGCTCATCATATCAGGCATAAGCGAAAAACCGGAACCGCTTCCATCGCCATAATAGCTGCCGGACCTGAACCCCTGGTAAGCACCTGTCAGCACTTCTTCTACCTGGTCCATATTGGCAGGGCTGTTCACGGCGCTAAGGGAGAACTGCGGGTAAAGGTCAATCAAATCTGATTTTGAACAACCAACTGTCAGTACAGAGAAGACCGTTGTTGCAAGGAAAATATGTTTGAATGATTTTTTCATATAGTATAAATATGTATTAAAAATTAGAATCCGATAGACAGTCCAACTGTTGTTTGCACCAGAGCCGGGTATTGAGCACCTGTTAATACAGCGCCACTCATTTCCGGATCAAAGCTCCTGAATTTCGTATGTGTCCACCAGTTCTGACCTTGTACAAAAATCCTGGCTGTCCTGATCTTCAACTTACTTAATATACTTGTTGGGAAAGTGTAACCGAGCGTTACGTTACGCAGGCGCCAGAAGCTACCATCTTCAAGCAGGCGTGTGGTGTTGGCCTGGAAGGCATTCCCACCTGCAGTTGTAGGTCTTGGCACATTTGTAACATCACCAGGTTTCTTCCACTCTGACAATAATTCCACATCCATATTGTCGAAGAAGTAAGAAGGATTGATCACGTTCATGCGATCATTGTTATATACGTCTCTGTCCAGGAAGAAGTTTACCTGTGCGCTCAGATCAATACCCTTATATGCAACAGTAGTGGAAATACCACCAAACCACGGAGCATCACTTGTTCCGAAAGCTCTGAGATCAGCGGTAGAGTAAGTCTGAGTCAGTGTACCGGCCTGAGTATAATATAATGCGTTACCATTAGCAGCGTTTACGCCTGCATAAGGTACAAGGTAAAATGTGTTAAGAGGCTTGCCGATAGCAAGGATGGTTGTTCCGTTTATGATGGAGTCATCCGGGATAGCAATAACCCTGTTCCTGTTGTAAGTAATGTTTCCTTCCAAAGTCCAGCGGAAATCTCTTGTTCTAACGAGATCGCCTCTTAAGGTCAGCTCAATACCTTTATTGCTGAGTGTACCGTCATTGCCAGGTACATTGGGGCGGCCGGTAGTTTGAGAAACAGGCTGAAGGTAGTACAGGTTATTTGTTTTGCGGTCGTAAGCTTCAACTGTACCTGAGAAACGGCGATTGAAGAATGCGAAATCAACGCCGATATTGATAGTCTTGTTTACTTCCCATTTGTAGTTGGCATTTCCTGCGTTACCAATTGTCCAGCCGGAAACACCATTGTATGAAGTACGTGTGAATTGAGGAAGGTGTCCGTAATCACCAGCCGCACTTGCATAGTTACCTGTTGTACCATAAGTAACTCTCAAACGCAGATCGTTCAGCTTACCGGCATTTGCCAGGAAGTTTTCTTCACTAAGTACCCAGGTTGCACCAACAGAACCAAAGTTCTGGAACCTGTTAGCGACACCAAGTCTTGAAGAACCATCGCGGCGTCCTACCAGCGTAACATAGTATTTACCTTTAAAGCCATAGTTCCAGATGGTGAAGTAGGAAAGCAATCCATTCTGTGTTCCGCTACCGGCAACCTGTGGTATATAACCATTGGTTGCGTTACCAGCCGTGATACCGGCTTCATTGGTGAACCCATTGGTCAGACCATAACCGGTAAAGCCAAGGTTACGGGCATCAGTTTTAACTGCTTCAACAAATACGCCTCCATCAATTTCATGCTCGCCGAATGTCTGCTTGTAGTTAAGTGATGTAGTTCCGGTATAACGGAATTGACGGCCGCCAGTTCTGTTCAGGCTACCGTTACCACCCGGGGCCTGTGCTCCGGTATAGGTAGTTCTGTCATAATAAATAGAACCTTCGCTTTGCGCAAAATCACCGCCCCAGTTAGTACGTGCATATAAACCTTTCAGGAAGGGGAAATGAAACTCGAGGTATGCACTACCCACTCCCTTGAATTGGAGCGCTTCTCTCTGGTTAACGAACAATTCCATTGCGGCGTTAGGCTGACCGGAAGTCAATACGCCTGTTCCACCCAGTGTTTGCCAGTCTCCTGTATTTGGATTGATATCGCGTTCGTAGGGGTTTGACCAGCGGATCGCATTCAGCGGAGAGCCGATATAAGCATCTCCTTCCCTGGTACCTACGATCTTGGAATAACCAACCTGCAGGCTTACTCCAAAGCGCCAGTTCTTAATATTATTGTCCACGTTCACACGGGCAGTATAACGTTTCAAACCGGTTGTTTGAACAATACCTTCCTGGTTAAGATAAGAGAGTGACGCATAGAACTTGCTGGTAGCACTGCCACCGCTTGCGCTGATCTGGTGCTGTTGGGTGATGCCTGTTTGGAATAAGGCATCCCTCCAGTTGAAGTTTACCTGACGGAGACTGTCGGCCTCGGCCGGTGTCCATCCGTAAGGGTTGCCACGCTGCAATTCGTAATCGATTTTTTGCTGGCTGTTCATTACGATCAGGCGGTCTTCCGGCAATTGGCTGAAGCCTATCTGCATGTCATAATTCAGGTTGAGCTGGCCTGCACGTCCGCGGCGGGTTGTGATTACGATCACACCATTGGCACCGCGTGAACCATACATGGCCGTACCTACCGCATCTTTCAGCACTTCCAGTCTTTCAAAGTCGCCCTGGTTCAAGCTGGCAAAATCTGCGGCGGTTATTTCAATCCCGTCCATAATATAAAGTGGAACATTGCCACCGCTGATAGAACCGTTGCCGCGAATCCGCACAACGGCATTAGCGCCGGGTTGACCACTGTTTGCTACAACAGATACGCCGGAAGCAGCACCCTGAAGTGCCTGGTCAAAGGAACCAAAAGGCTGCCTTCTGACCTCTTCTGCGCCGACTGAAACAGTTGCGCCGGCAAATTTTTTCCGCTGGGTAGTTGTATACCCTGTGATCACCACATTTTCCAGCTCGCTGGCTGCGGCTCTAAGGGAGGCATTTACAACAGTACCGCTACCTATTTCAACGGAAGCCGGCTCATAGCCAACGCTTGAAATAAGTAATGTTGTTGCGGAAGCGGGAACTGTGAGGGTATAAGTTCCGTCGGTTTTAGTGGTGGTACCGGTGCTGGTCCCTCTCACTACTACTGAGGCATTGGGAACAGGGGTCCCTTTGTCGTCTGTTACAGTCCCTGTAATTGTTTTCTGAGCTAACAACGTTCCTGCATAGAATAGGAAAGTCGTTAATACGAGTAAGAATTTCCTCATGAACATTTAGTTTTTGATGCAAAAAATAATCGCTATTGCCTGTTAATCAGACAAATGGCGGTGATAAAAGATAAAAAGCGTACTAAAAACAACTTGCGGTGGAGTTAAAGATTATTCCATCGCAGTTTTCTCATGTGTTGAAGGTAGATCCCTAAGTAAATAGGACAACTTAATTTCAGATAATGCTGCGCTCAAAAGTCTTTTACAGACAGGAAGAGCGGGCTTTTGCATTATTTGTTTGTTATTTTCCGGTCTGGGAAGACAACTACAAGAAATTGAAATCCAATTTACTGATTTATATGCTTGAAAATTTGAGCTTCTTTAATTTTCAGCGGGTAAAAATCCGGATTTTTTTCATATAAGTACAGAAAAAACCAGAAATGCGTGAAAACACTTAGAGTGAACAGTAATACCGGAACACTTCCGCCAGGTCTTCCTCTGATTTACATTTCAGTTTTTTCTGTTCAATATAAGTGCTGACCACCGGAGCCCTGCTTCCAAACAACGCCGCAAGAGCAGACTTATTTTTTTCTATTTTCTTTAATTCTTTGCTCCGGGATGGAATGGCAGCAAAATACTGTTCACTTTTCTTGAAAGTGCGGGTAATGGTGGCTTCACCATAGCCCTTGCTGTCATTATAAGTCACTGTTATTTGCTTCAGCAGGGTGGCGGCGCTGTCTTCTGCCAGCACTTCATAAATAGCGGCGCCTTCTGCATTCAATGCGGTCAGATGACTTTGAAAAGTCCTTTCAGGATAGGCTGTGCCATTGCTGATGTAATTGTAGAATTTTATTTTTTTGATGGGGGAAGTCATGATCATTTCTTCACCATTATCCAATAAATAGAGCAACAGCTTCTCCTGCAAATTGATTTTTGCTTTTACGTTGCTATACACTTTTCCGTTCATGGCGGTAATTTCAGCCATGCAGTAATCTTCATACAGATAAGGGCTTCCGTCGGCGACGTATTCTGTTTTGAGATACATCGGCCTTCCATTGATATCATTGGCGAATGTATTCCCTCCTCCTACATTCATGTCAAAACTGCTTTGTGAGAAACAACAACAGGAAAATAACAAAGCAGTGACGGAAAATAAATGACGCTTAAGCATAGGTTATGTTTTAAAATTGGCGGAAATAAATATACGATATAATAGGCAAAAAAAGCCCGGCATGAAGGTGCCGGGCTTTATAGTTGGACGGTATATCATTCATTAATCAATCAAAGCATTAAACCTGGACTCGTCTGAAGGAGTTGGCCAGATATAAGCAGGATTGGAAGGAGTAACGGCTGATACGGTAAAGCCGGGGATAGACTTGGCAGGGAAATCCAATCCCAGGCGCAGGATGTCTATGCTGCGGATACCTTCTCCGAGGAACTCGATATTCCTTTCTTTCAGTATTGCATCGATCAGTGCGTTGGCATCTGCGAAATCAGCAGTGGTGTAAGTAACGGACGCATCTGAACGGTGGCGGACTGCGCTCAGCAGGGCTACTGCTCTTGAATCTACACTGTTGGTAGTGCGGGCAAGAGCTTCAGCCAGGCTCAGCAATGTTTCAGAATAGCGAAGTACAGGAGCCCAATCCAGGAAGGGGCCAGGGTTTTTATATTTTGTCAGCCACTGGAAACCTCCTTCAAGAGTGGTCAAAGCAGTTCTGCGAACGTCTGTAGCGCCCCAGCTTGCATCACCCCAGATACCTGATGGGTTCAGATAGAATATACCACCGGCCCCATTGGCATTGTTGCCAGTGATGATCGGCAGATAGTAAAATCCTAACTGATTCTGTGTGCCAGGTACATCCACTGTGGTGAATGGCATAGACAGGATAGATTCAGTGGTAGTAGAACCTGTAGCAAATACAGAAGTGATATCAGGCTGTAATGCATGAGCCACACCAGAGGTAGCTGTAAAAGGAGCATTGGCAGATACGATCTTGTTTGCTTCTGTTACAACAGCAGGATAGTTTCTCATGCTGAGGTACACGCGTACTTTCATTGCTATCGCAGCATTTTTATGCGCATGTGTTACGTTCAGCACTGCAGAACCATTGTTTGAAGCAAGATTTTGCTCGGCAAAATCGAGGTCACTCAGTATTTGTGTGTACACCTGATCTACTGTGCTGCGGGCCAGATTGTTGAAACCACCTCCTTTAATACCTACAAGGCGCAAAGGCAGGCCGGGTTTGCTTCCGTTACCATCCCAGTAAGGCCTTGCATAGAATTGCAGAAGGGAATAATAAGCAGCGGCTCTTACAAATCTTGCTTCAGCATTCAGCTTTGGTGCATCAGTGCCTGCTACAGCATCGCCTTTTGCAGCCATACCATCCAGGAACAGATTAGCCCTGTTGATAGTAGTATAGGCAGCGGCCCAAAGGTTATTTACTTCGTTATCACCGGAAGTTTCAGAAAACTCCCAGGCAGCACGGGCAGTTACCCTGTTACCGTCATTGGAAAGGAAGTTTTCACCGCGGACGTCATTGTAAATTAAATAGCGTCCACCCTGCAACTGACCTGATTTAAAAGCAGAGTAAATACCTGCTACCTGGTTAACGATCCTATCCTTTGTATCGAATGCAGTGGCATCAGAAAGGGATGTTTGAGGAGTCGGGTTCAGGTATTCATCCTTGGTGCAGGAGCTTAAGCAGTAAGCTGCAAAAACTACTGCTGCCAGCCTGGAAATATGTATTCTCGTTTTTTTCATTTTCTTCAATTTAAAATTGTCAGAGATTTAGAAACCGATGTTAAGACCAAGTGTAATAACACGGCCGTTTGCAACTGTATTGCGGTCTACACCCTGGTTGAGGTTACCGTTACCATTGGAAGAAACTTCCGGATCGGGACCTTCATATTTGGTGATGATTGCCAGGTTTTGACCACTGATATATACACGGGCGCTGGAAATACCAGCCTTGCTCAGCAAGCGGGAAGGCAGTGTATAACCCAGGGCAATGCTACGCAGTTTGACAAAATCTCCTTTTTGCGCATTTTCTGAAATAGGATTAGCGGAACCGTTGGATGTGTTATCTGTGTAGATCAGTTTGGGGATATCGGTTATATCGCCAGGTTTCTGCCAGCGTCTCAGCACCGCTGTGCTGCTATTCCAGAAACGTTGGTCGAGTACGCTTGCGCGGGTACCATTGTATACATAGAATCCAAGCTGATAAGTCATGAGCACGTTCAGGTCAAATCCTTTATAACGGAAAGTATTATCAAATCCACCAACGTATTTGGGGTTGGTGTTTTTCCATACTTTCTGATCAAGACCAGGATTGATGGCAGGAGCAACCTGACCATTGTCCCTGTATGTCCAGCGGCTGGAAGTAGGTGCGCTGTGATCATACAGTATCTCCTGACCTGCAGCATTTACAAAAATGCGGCGGCCGGTAGCAGGATCAACACCTCTTGTTTCGATCACATAGAGCATACCTACAGGATAACCAGGCATAGTGATGCTGGGTGTTTCCAGTGAAGTAGCAGTAGCGATGAAAGGAACACCGTCTACCAGGTTCTCTACGTTGTTTTTGTTGTAAGTGATGTTGAAAGAAGTATTCCATTGGAAATCTTTTCCTCTGATCGGAGAAGCGTTGATCGTGAACTCAATACCCTTGTTGTACATCCTGCCTACGTTCTGCAAAACAGAGTTAGGCATACCGGTTGAAGGAGCATTGGGTACGCTCAGCAACAGGTCATCGATGTTGTTGTAGTAGTAAGCGAATTCACCAGTGATGAGGTTATTCCACAAACCGAAAGTGAAACCAATATCAGTTTTCTTACTGGTTTCCCAGGTCAGCTTGTCGTTACCAGCCTGGCTGAATACCAGTGTAGCGCCACCATTGTATAAGCCTGAGCCATACAGTGAGTTGGAAGCAAAGTCACCGATACCGGAGATATTACCTACTTTACCATAGCTACCTCTCAGCCTGAAGGAGTTCACTACATTGGAAATTCCACCAGACCAGAAGTTTTCTTTAGAAACGTCCCATGTACCGGACACGCTATAGAAATTACCATATTTCAAACCGGGAGCGAAAGCAGAGTAACCATCACGACGGAAGCTTCCGGATACAAAGTATCTCTTTTTATAATCGTAAGAAGCGCGGCCGAAGAAGGAAGTCAGGTAGTTTTCACCAAGACCCAGACCTGCTGTAAGCGGGGTGTTGAAACCACCCTGGATCACTGTAAAGAAGTCATCGCTTAATGACTGGCGGGTAAGACCAAAACCTTCAAATGTGCTGCGTTGCTGTTCAGTACCACCTAATACACCTACAGTGTGATCATTAGCGAAGGTTTTATCAAACTGTAAAGTATTGGTCCATGTCCAGCGTTTGTTTTTGCCCAATGTGCTGAAAGCAGAACCACCTACAGAGAAACCGTCGCCCTGTAATTTGGTATAGAAGTTCTTATTGTCGGAGTTGAGATAGTCAATACCATAAGAAGTTCTGAAAGTTACTTCTTTGATAGGTTTGATCTGCGCATACACGTTACCGAGGATGCGGTTGTTTTCTGTATTGGAATAGTTGTTGTCGAGGATTGGCTGCGGGTTCCAGAACGTGATATTCTCAATGTTGTTCATTTTACCCAATGCATTACCATTGAGGTTGTAGGTGCCGTCATTATTATACGGAGATACGTTGGGAGGCAATGATAAAGCCAGACGGCCAACACCTGCAGATGCAAATGCCGCTCCAGGCAGTGAACCGGAGTTCAATGCGGCAGCATTCAGCTCATTGGTATAAGATGCGTTCACACCAAGGCTAAACCAGTTGTTTACTTTCTGATCAACGTTGAAGCGAACTGTTTTCCTGTTGAAATCGTTTTTACGGATAATACCTTCCTGGTTGGTATAGCCAAAAGAGAAATAATAAGTAGTAGCATCATTTGCACCACTTACGCTCATGTTGTGGCTGTGTGAAACACCTGTTCTGTAAATAACATCAGACCAGTCTGTATCAATCGGCTTGCCGTCAGGGCCATTGGTAGGCAGATAACGTGCAGTGCCGCCTACGTTGGTCAGACCTTCATTTTTGATGTCCATGTACTGCTGAGCATTCAGCATCTTCCACATACGGGTGGGAGTAGTCCAGCCAAGCCATCCATCATAAGTTACTTTAGCTTTACCTTTTTTACCTTTTTTGGTGGTAATTAAAACCACACCGTTTGCAGCACGGCTACCATAGATAGCTGTGGCAGCAGCATCTTTCAGGATGTCCATGCTCTCAATATCAGCAGGGTTGATATTGGAAAGAACGTTGGAAGCAGCCAGTGTCTGGCTCACATCACCGGTATAAGTTACTATACCATCGATAACGATAAGCGGGTAAGAACTAAGATTGATGGAGTTGGTACCGCGGATACGGAATACAGGAGGGTTGTTCAATACGCCATTGGGAACAGTGATCTGCACACCTGCAGCCCTACCAGCCAATGCCGCATCAAAGCTTGGCACAGGCTTGTCTGCGATAGCAGCACCTTTCACCGTAGCGATATTGCCGGTGATATCCGATTTCCTTTGTGTACCATAACCAACTACCACCACTTCCTGCAGCGATTTATCAGCAGCTTTCAGTGTAGTGTTGATCGTTGTCTGAGTACCAATAGAAATCTCTTCTGTAGTCATATCTACTGAAGAAATCACTAAATGTCTGGCGTTTGCCGGAACGGTGATGGAGTAAGTTCCGTCTGATTTTGTAACGGTACCGGTGTTAGACCCTTTTACCATTACTGAAGCGTTAGGGATGGGCTCCCCTTTTTCATCTGTCACCTTGCCAGTGATTGTTCTCTGAGCCAACAACTGCCCCGTAAAGAGGAGGACAGCCGTTAGTGCTACTAACAGTTTTCTCATGTGCAGTTTAAGATTTAGTGTGTATTTAAAAGCGTAATATGCCCTTTTATCAGAAAGAGCATTCTTACAAGGTTAAACAAGCTTTGTTTGGTCTAAAATATTTTGAGTTTCAGCCCAGCAAACCCCAGAGTTGTAGATTAAGGACACTTGAAAATATAATTTTGCTGCGTTATGCGCAAAATCTATTTGGTGCGGGTTAAAATTTGTGTATAGCTTTTGATATAAAAAATTGATAATCAAATAGTAAAAGATTTTTAGGGTATAAATTAAAATCTTTTACTATTTGAATTTAATACATTCCTTTACCGAATGTTCTTCTTTGATTTTTCCAATCCTATCAGTAAGGCCGGCAGCAAAACGAGATTGGTTAATGTAGCGGTGATAAGTGTCAGTGAAGTGAGCCATCCCAGCGCTTGTGTGCCGCCAAAACCGCTGAAACTAAAAATAATAAAGCCTGCGATCAGCACCATTGATGTATAAATGATACTGATGCCAGTGCTGTGTATCGTTTCGATCACGGTTTTCTTACGGTCAAATCCCTGGTGGGGCAATTCCTGTTTGTAATTGACCAGGAACCGGATCGTAATATCTATTGCAATACCCAGCGCTACGCTGAATACAAGAACAGTAGAAGGTTTCAGGGGAACGCCCACCCAACCCATTACACCCGCGGTAATCACCAGCGGAATGACATTGGGAATAAGCGAACACAATAATATCCTGACAGACCTGAACAGGTACAGCATACAAAGTGCGATCAGTAAAAAGGCCCAGGCAATACTTTCTTTCAGTCCATTGATGATAAAAGCACTTCCTTCCAGAAAAGTGATACTGGTGCCAGTAAGCTTCACATCATATTTGTCTTTAGGAAAAAGTGCATCCACCCGCTGCTGGATGCTATCCAGGATATGCGGCAAACGCGCACTGCCTACATCTGCCATGTTGATGCTGATGCGTGCTTCCTGCCTGGCACTGTCCATAAAAGTGGATACCAGTTTGGAAAAAGAGTTGGACGCCCCGGCTGCATTGCTGTCTTTCTTAAAGCTCAGGTACTGGGCAAGTGCCGGCAGGTCAAACTCAGAAGGCATGGAATAGTTGCTGCTGTCGCCTTCAAAGAAAGCCTGCTTGGCAAATTTCAACCCTTCTGTAATGCTGAGCGGCCTTGCAAGCGCCGGCATGGAAGTGATATAGGAAGACAGCGAATCCATTTTTAAAAGATTGCCGAGATTGCGCGTCACTCCATATTTCTTTTTGGTGTCAACCAGTATTTCCAACGGCATTACACCTTTGAAGTTGTTTTCAAAAAACTTAAGATCGGTATAGATCTTATCGGTTTTGGGAAGATCATCAACGATGTATCCAACACTTTTTAATTTGAAGATGCCGATCACGGATACGGCTACCACAGCTATTGTAACAGTATAGATAAGCTTGCGATGGTTTAATGACCATAGTTCCAGCCTGTCGAGCCACCGGTTAAGCCTTGCGTTTTTCAGGTAACGTATGTGACGGTCTTTGGGAACAGGCAATAAGCTAAGCACTGTGGGAATAAGAATGAGTGAGATAATGAACAGCGCCATGATGTTGATCCCGGCCACAACGCCGAACTCCTGCAGTATCTCGCTCTTTGTTAAGGCAAATACTGCAAACCCGATACCGGCAGCAAGATTGCAGAACAGGGTAACAATGCCCATCCGCCCTACCATGGTCACCAAAGCCTGGTTACGGTCTTTGGTATCATTATAGGCTGTATGATATTTATTGAGAAAATAAATACAATTGGGAATACCGATCACCACCAGCAGCGGTGGGATCAATGCTGTCAGCAAAGTGATCTTATAACCACACAGGTGCATGGTGCCCACGCTCCATATCACACCAATGATCACTACGGCCAGTGAAAGCAACATGGAACTTACAGAGCGGAAGAACAGTAAAAGAATAAGAGCAGATAAAATAACGGATGCCAGCAGGAAGAGCTGCATTTCAGACGAAATGCGTGTAGACATTTCCGCACGGATCAACGGCAGGCCACTCAGGTAAACCTGCTGTCCGGTCTTTTTGCTGAAGGAATCGACCAGTTGGGTAATGCCGGATACAACAACATTCCTTTTTTTGGAATTGATCAGTGTTTTATCCACGCTCACACCCATCATCCAGGCATGTGTTTGCGGGTTATATAAAAGCCCCTGGTAAAAAGGAAGGCCCAGGAAAATGGCAGCGCTGCTGTCAAGCTCCGCTTGTGTCAGTGTTTTTTCGGGGAAGATCGGTACGGCATTCAGTTTCTCTGTTGCTGAATCTTTTACCAGGTTGATGGCAGAAGGAACGGAAATGACATCTGTAACACCAGTGGCTTTTTTTAACTGGCGTTGAAGCTGGGCGTAGTCATTGAACAGTTTTTCATCAAACAGCTTGTCGGTTTGAATGCCGATCACCATCAGGTTGCCGTCCTGTCCGTATTTTTCCTTGAATGCCTGGTAGGTTTTATTGGCAGGGTGGTCTGCCGGGATAGCCCTTGTAAAATCGTAACTCAATTGCACTTTGGATGCGTAGTAGGCCATTAATGCAGTGGTTGCAGCAAGCACCAGCAAAAGAGGCCAACGATAGGTCAGGATAAATTGTCCGAGTTTCCGCCACATATATATGTCTGTTCAGAATGAGCATGCAAAGAAACAGAAAAAAGACCAACCGGACAGGTTTGATTGCTTATCAGCGGTTTGCGATAATTTTGGCAGGTGAGGTTTCTTTTCCTGATACTATTTAGCTGCTTCTCCGCCTGCCTGCCCGCGCAGCAATTAATTGCGCCTATCGGGCTCTGGAAAGAGTATCTTCCCTATAACAGTACGATCGATGTGGCTGCCGGCAATGGGAAAGTGTTTGCTGCCACACCTTATAGCTTGTTTTCAGTTACGCTGGCAGACAACAGTGTTGAAAGACTGAGCCGTATTACCGGGCTTAGTGAAACAGGCATCAGCACGATCTGTTATGATAATGCGCAGGAAAAACTTTTTATAGCCTACAGCAACAGCAATATCGATATCCTTTACCGGAATGATGTCATCAATCTCCCTGATATCAAGCGCGATAATATTATTGGTGATAAGACCATCTACAACATTTACCCGCTGGAAAAAAATTATTATCTGTCTACTGGCCTCGGTGTGGTGGTGATCGATGGTGAGCGGTATGAAGTAAAAGATTCCTGGTTTATCGGAGACGGCGGCCAGCAGGTAAAAGTGAATGGCTTTACCAGCGATGCTGCTATGTTCTATGCGGCTACCGAACAGGGATTGAAGCGGGCATTCCGCAATGCGGCCAACCTGGCCGATCACAGCCAGTGGGAAATGCTGAGCGGAAGCAATGGCCTTCCTGCCGGTGATTGCAGAAATGTGCTGACTGTTCAGAACAATCTTATTGCTGAAGCTGAAAATAAATTATGGATATGGAATGGCAGTAACTGGACGATATGGTACCAGGATGAATGGCCCATCATCAGCGCAACCGTAGCTGAAAATAAGGTACTACTTTGCCAACGGAAAACAAATGGTGAAAGCCGTGTCGCTATTCTCAACAGCAACGGTGTTATAGAACGTGTGATCACGCAGGTGGAACCTTTATCATCGCCCCGCAAGGCTATACTATTGCAAAACGATCCCTGGCTCGCCGATCAGTTTGGAGGACTGACACATTTCACTGCTTCTTCCTATGAGCAATACAAGCCCAATTCTCCTGAAGCAACAGCCAGTGGCGAAATGACTGTTTATAACAATACTTTTTATGCCACGGCCGGTGAAGTAAATGAAGCCTGGAATTACCAGTATAATGGCAATGGCATTTATATTTTAAAAGAAGGGGAATGGACAAATATCAACCGCTATCGTTATGCGCAGATAGATACATTGCTGGATTATATCACTATTGCAATAGACCCCAAAGATGAATCAATATGGGCGGGTTCGTTTGGAGGAGGTCTTTTACATATTACACAGCCCCTCTCATTTTCCATTACCAAAGCAGGGGTGTTGTCGCCAGCCATAGGTGATCCCGGAAGTTATCGTGTATCGGGACTTGCATTTGATAAGGATAATTTGTTATGGTTATCCAATTACGGTGCGCCGCAACCTTTGCTTGCTAAAAAACAGGATGGCAGTTGGCTCAAATTTTCTGTCCCCTTCCTGTTGCCTGAAAATGCGCTGACGCAGATCATATCAGACGACGATAATTATAAATGGATAGTAGCCGCCAAATCCGGTGGATTGCTTTGTTATGATCCGGGTGGCTCCGTTGAAAATACAGGAGATGATCGCTGGAAAAGATTCGGGACCGGTGCAGGCAATGGTAATCTTCCTGCTGCTGATGTGTTGTGCATGGCAAAAGATAAAGATGGTTTTATTTGGGTAGGTACTGCTAACGGCATTGGAGTGATCCAATGCCCGGGACAGGTTTTTACCGGTCAGGGTTGTGAAGCTGTTTGGCCGATAGTGAAGCAGGGCAATTTTGCCGGCTATCTTTTCAATGGTCAGCAGGTGCGCAGCATAGTAGTGGATGGTGCGAACCGTAAATGGGTGGCTACAGATAATGGAGTTTGGCTGATCAGTGCAACGGGAGAAGAAGTGATCTACCAGTTTACAGAAACCAATAGTCCTCTCCTGAGTAATATCGTTAAGAAAATAACCATCAACGGGCAAACCGGTGAAGTGTTTTTTGCCACCGCAAAAGGAATATGTTCTTTCCGCAGCACTGCTACTGAAGGTGCAGGGCGGAATGAGAACGTGCTGGTATTCCCCAATCCTGTACCGCCTGGTTATTCAGGCACGATCGGTATCCGCGGGTTGGTAAATAATGCCATTGTGAAAATTACAGAACTGGATGGCCGGTTGGTGTACCAGACCCGGGCATTGGGTGGCCAGGCTGTTTGGGATGGGAAAGATTATAAAGGAAGGCGTATCTCCACCGGGGTTTATCTTGTGTTGGTCAGCAATGATGGCCGCACGGAGAACACAGCAGCTAAAATTGTTTTTATCAGTAAGTAGAATGTCCGATAAACTGCATCATACAAGGGGGATCGTGCTGCGCACGGTAAAGTATGGCGAAACGAGCGTGATCGTCGCTATTTTTACTGAACTGTTTGGCCTGCAATCTTACCTGGTTAACGGCGTGCGCACTTCTTCTAAAAAAGGCAGTGGTAAAGCCAATCTCTTCCAGCCATCGGCCATACTGGATATGATCGTTTATCATAATGAACTGAGGCAATTGCAACGTATCAAAGAATTCAAATGGGGATATGTGTATCAGCACCTGTTATCAGATGTTAAGAAAAATGCTGTTGCGCTTTTTATGATCGAGTTGCTGGCCAAATGTCTTAAACAGCCTGAATCGAATCCTGATCTTTATCATTTCGCGGAAGATGCTTTGCTTCATCTGGATACGGGATCTGCCACAATAGCGGCTAATTTTCCTTTATTCTTTGCCCTGCATTTGCCGGTATTTTTTGGATTGAGGATACAGGACAATTACTCTTCAGCCAGGCCCTGCCTCGATCTGCAGGAAGGTGTTTTTGTAGCTGATGCGCCCTATCACAGTTTTATGCTGGAAGATAAGCAGGCATTTATCACTTCGCAGTTATTGAAAGTGCAGCAGCCGGAAGAACTGGAAGAGATAAAGCTGCATCATGAATTCAGAAGAAGTTTATTGCAGGCATATGAAAAGTATTACATACTGCATATACAGGATTTTGGAACGATGAGGACATTGCCAGTGCTGCGGGAGATCTTGGGGTAGTGCCCATCAAAGTAAACGCCGGCATTCTCCCAAATCTTCTTCACAAATAACTACTCCTGGCTTCTTGCCTTTTTCAAAACTTCCCAGCACATCATCAGTTTTCAATGCTTTTGCTCCGTTCAAAGTGGCCCAGGTGAATAATTGTTGCAAAGGAATAAAAGGAAATTGCTGCTGAATGCTTTTCATTTCAGCCAGCACACTCAACTGATGGTTGGATGCCAGGCTATCTGTGCCTAATACTATTTCGCATTGCTCTTCCATCAGCATCTTTATATCCGGCAATTGGCCGGTGATATAAAGATTCGCATTCGGGCAAAGGCACCAGCAGCACGAAGGATGAGGCGGCTGCTTGCTGAACGATACATCTTCCCTTGAAGTGTAAACATTATGTACCAGTATCACTTGCTGCCCGGGTAAAAAATTAGGGAGGTAAGTTTGCAAGCTGGTTTTGCCGGAAGCAATGAACCAGGAGATATCAATGTTCATCTTTTCATAAAAAGGTAAGAACCCTCCCTGTTTTTGCATGAACAGCTCATTCTCCGGAATGGTTTCCTGGTTGTGAATAGTGAGCAATTGATTGCCGGGAAAACCAATGATCTTTTTCCATAGCTCCTCTGCCACAGAATACGGAGCATGCGGCACGATAGAGTTGAAAGCGGAACCCTGGGAAAAAGTGTTGTAAATATCCACTGCACGCTGGAACCGTTCAGATGCATTGGCATTTACAAAACCACTTGCTTCAATAAAATTGTGGTAACGGAGATGACCTTTTGTTTTTTGTGGGGCTGTGAGCGTGTTATTGCAGATATCGCCTACGGCAACTATGCCATTCCGCAGCATCTCTTCCTCTGCTTTTTCGATGGCCTGTAAAATTTCTTCTTCGGCATAGTGACGGTTGCGGATCACGTTCCATACAAAATCGATCAGTCCTGTTTTTTCAGGTATGGCTCCTTTCAGGTGGCTTAGTTCCAGATGGCAATGGCAGTTGATAAAGCCGGGGCTGAGTATACCTTTCAGTTGGAGAATATCATCGCCGGCATCCTGCCGGGGCACTATGGCTTCCACTGCTCCCTGTTCCGTTGTGATCAATACATTACCCTTGCCCAGCATCTGTTGCCCGTCGAAGATCTGCGGGGCGCTGAATTTTTTATATGCCATCCGGCAAAATTCCAGCATTGAAAATCCAAATCCCAAAAAATTATTCTTGTTACCTTTGCCCACATTTTTAACGGAAGTTGCTATGTTAGACAGACTTGAAGCGATAAAAGCAAGATTTGACCAATTGGGTGTTGCCCTCACCAATCCGGAGATCGTGGGCAATAACAAGCGGTTTGCGGAGACCAGCAAGGAGTATCGCAGCCTGGAAAAAATAGTGATAGCCTATAATGACTACCGGAAGATCCTGGATGATATTGAGTTCTATAAAGAAGCGCTGAGCGGCGATGATGAGGAACTGCGCGACCTGGCCAAACTGGAAGCCCCGGCGCTGGAAGAAAAAAAGCAACAGGCCGAGGCGCATATCCGCCAGTTGCTGATCCCTAAAGACCCACAGGATGAGAAAAATGCCATTCTCGAGATCCGCGCCGGCACGGGTGGGGATGAAGCCAGCCTTTTTGCTGGCGACCTTTTGCGGATGTATATGCGCTATTGCGAAAGAAAAGGATGGAAAACAGCCCTGTTGAGCGAAAATGAAGGAACGGTAGGCGGCTATAAGGAAGTGCAACTGGAAGTGACCGGTGATGATGTATACGGCACTCTCAAATTTGAAAGCGGCGTGCATCGTGTGCAGCGCGTACCGGACACGGAAGCTTCCGGCCGGGTGCATACTTCTGCGGCCACGGTGGCGGTAATGCCCGAAGCAGAAGAAGTGGATTTTGAACTGAACCCGGCAGATGTAAAAATGGAAACAGCCCGGAGCGGTGGAGCAGGTGGTCAGAACGTAAACAAGGTAGAAACCAAAGTAATGCTTACCCATATTCCTACCGGCACCGTGGTGGTTTGCCAAACAGAGCGTTCGCAGTTGGGCAACCGGGAAAAAGCCATGCAGATGCTGCGGACAAAACTCTATGAGGAGCAGGTAAGGAAACAGGAGGATGAAATTGCCCGCCACAGGAAAAGCTTGGTGAGCACCGGCGACAGAAGCGCAAAGATCAGGACATACAATTTTCCGCAAGGCCGGGTAACTGACCATCGGATCGGCCTTACACTCTATAACTTACAGGAAGTATTGAATGGTGGGATAGAAGAGTTGATCGATGCATTGCAGTTTGCAGAGAACTCCGAAAAGCTTACCAAACAGAATTAATAGGGCGCGAATAGCACGAATGTATCGCGGATGGCGGGAATTAACGCTTCGTTAATATTGCCTGCTTATCTCTCCCCATGCACGAGCCCTTCCCGGGGCAGGTAGATATGTTTGATATTCACTCTTTTAATAAAAACAGTAAAATTTTCTAATCAGTTTTTAATTAAAAGATGACCGCAGGTTTGTATATTCAGGTAACGTCAAATAAATCAGTTTGGTCTGGTTTGTGCAATATGTATAAATGAGTGTATCTTAGAGAAAACGCAAACTGGGAAAAAAGTCTACAAGATGAGGTTTTACTAGAGGAGGTTGAGGTGAAAATACGACAAAAGTTCTTTTAGACATTCGTTAACACCACTGATAGCACTAATGGCAGTAAATTTGCGTTATAAGAATTAAGAACACAAGAAAATAATTATAAAAGCAGTCAATTTTCTCATAAGCAGTTAGTTTTGGTTGCGACCCCTGTTTCCACAGGGGTCTATTTTTTTATGTACTTCCTGATACTGTAAATTGTTCCGAACACACTACCAACTGCATCTGCGATAATATCACCCGGGTCGAATGATCGGTTAGGAACATAATACTTCTGCACATATTCCATGATCACTCCGTAAGCGATACACAGCAAACCAGCGATAATAAAATATAGTCTGTGCTTCGCAGTTTTTTTATTGGTTTTAAAGATTGCCCAACAGGCAAGGAAGGCCATTACTCCAAATAAGAAAATATGTATCCATTTATCAAGCGCTATTTTGCCCATCCAGTTTTCACTGGGAAGAGTAGAGCCTGGCAAAGTAAGGAGTACGGTACAAATTATGAACCATGCAATGATGGCCAGTGTGGAGCGGTGTAACAAAGCCTGATTTTTTTGCAATAATAGTTTCTTCTTTTGCAGCATCCAAGAGGAAGAAAGAAGAGGCCCGAAGGAACCTCTTTTTCAATAATTGGTCGGGTCAGAAATTAAAAGAGTCAAAGAATGATACTTTTTCTATATATCTCTCACTTCTAACAGTGTACTAAACCAGGAAACAGATGGAATGAATGCTGAAGGATTATCCAACAATGGCTTCATACCCTGCTGCATCAAGCAGGCCACTCACCTCGGCAGGATTGTCGACCTTCATTTTGATCATCCAGCCATTGCCATAAGGGTCAGAATTCACCAGTTCGGGAGAGTTGCCCAGTTCAGGGTTCAGTTCCAGGATGGTCCCGCTGACCGGCAGAAAAAGATCAGATACGGTCTTTACCGCTTCTACTGTGCCAAAAACCGCGCCTGCAGCAAGCGCTTTACCGATCGTTTCCACTTCTACATACACAATATCACCCAGTTCGCGCTGGGCAAAGTCAGTAATGCCTATAGTCGCTATATCACCTTCGAGGCTGATCCATTCGTGGTCTTTTGTGTAACGGAGATTGTCTGGGTAACTCATAATGAATGATTTGACCGCAAATATGAGCAAAGGCTATGATAACCACAAGATTTTTTTTCGCGGTTCACCGGAAAATAAATGCCGTTCATGCCAGTTTTTGCACCACTTGTCGGCAAGTGATTTACAGTGCTGTGACACAAAACTATCTTTGTGCACCTTATCTAAAAGAGGGATGATTATGAGAAAATTACTACCACTATTTCTGGCTGCTGTTCTTTCAAGCTCGGCAGCATTTGCACAAAAAATTTCCGGAGTTGTGAAAGATCAGCAGGGGAAAGGATTGGAAAAAACTACTGTTTCTTTATTAAAAGCAAAAGACTCTTCTGTAGTTAAACTGACTGTTTCCGATAACCAGGGCAATTTTTCTTTCCAGGCTGATGCAGGCAAATACCTGGTCAGCGTTTCTTATGTAGGCTATCTGCCTGCTTATTCCAACGTATTTGATCTTGCTTCCGGCGATGTAAAAGTGGACGCGCTGACGCTGATAAAAGCTGAAGGCGCTTTGGAAGGGGTTACTGTTACTTCCAAAAAACCGATCGTGGAAGTGAAAGCAGACAAAACCATCCTGAACGTGGAAGGCACTATCAACGCTGTTGGTCAGGATGCATTGGAACTGCTTCGCAAATCACCTGGTGTGATGGTTGATAAAGACGATAACCTGAGCCTTGCCGGTAAAAACGGTGTACAGGTTTTCATTGATGGTAAGCCCAGCCCGCTTTCAGGAGCCGATCTGGCTAATTTCCTGAAAAGCCTTCAGTCGTCTCAGATCGAAGCGGTAGAACTGATCACCAACCCTTCTGCCAAATATGAAGCAGCAGGTAATGCCGGTATCATCAATATCAAACTGAAAAAGAACAAGACTTTCGGTACCAACGGTTCTGTGAATGCAGGATATGCCATCGGTACTTATGCCAAATACAATGGCGGCATTGCCTTGAACCATCGCAATGGTAAAGTGAACCTGTTTGGTAACTACAATTACAACCGCGGTTTGAATGTGAACAATTTCGTATTGTACCGCGCGCAGGGCGATTCCATCTTTGATCAAACCAGCCGCATGAAGAGCTATAATGACAATGGTCATAACTTCAAAGCGGGTGCTGATTATTTCGTGAATTCAAAAAGCACTATCGGTACTATCATAACCGGTAACCTTGCTGATGGTACAATGGAAAGCGTTGGCCCGATGGGTATCTATTATAAGCCCAGCGGACAACTGGTCCGCCTGCTGGAAGCCAACAGCGATAATGATATGGACAGGAAGAACATGAACTTCAACCTGAACTACCGTTATGCCATTACCGGTGGAAGCGAACTGAACGTGGATGCCGACTATGGTTTCTATAAAAACCGCAGCAATCAGTTTCAGCCCAACCATTATTATGATGTCTTAAGTAATGGTCAGAAAGTGCCTACTTACAGCAATGTATACCGCATGATCGCTCCTACGGATATTGATATTTATTCCGTAAAAGTGGATTGGGAGCAGAACTTCAAAAAAGGAAGGCTGGGCCTGGGTGGTAAACTGGGTTATGTGAATACAGACAACGACTTCAAGCGTTATGATGTATACGGCAGCAATGAAGTGCTGGATAAAGAACGCAGCAACCGCTTTAAGTATAAAGAAAACGTGAATGCTGTGTATGCCAACTATAACCGCGCATTCAAAGGATTTATGATACAGGCTGGCTTGCGTGTGGAAAACACTGATTCAAAAGGCCGCTCCACCGGTTTGAAATTTGATGATGCAACAAGTGCATACATTCCTTATGATTCAACCATCAAAAGGAATTATACCGACTTCTTCCCAAGTGCAGCCATCACGTTCAACAAAAACCCGATGAGCCAGTTCGGTATCACTTACAGCCGTCGTATTGACCGCCCGGTGTACCAGGACCTGAACCCGTTTGAGTTCAAGCTCAACGACTATACTTATATGAAAGGTAATACACAGTTGAGACCTCAATACACCAACAGCTTCGGTGTTACCCATACCTATAAGTACAAGCTGAACACAGCGCTGAACTACAGCCATGTAAAAGATATCTTCACGCAGTTGCCTGATACGATCAATAAATCAGAAGCCTATCTTATCAAGAAGAACCTGGCTACGCAGGATATTGTCAGCATCAACGTGAGCTATCCTTTCCAGTATAAATGGTATAGCTTCTTTGCCAATCTGAATGCTTATTACTCCCACTATAAAGCCAATTTTGGTGGTGGCGACAGAAATATCAACCTGGACGTGTATGCAATGAGCTTCTATATGCAAAACAGCTTTAAGCTGAGTAATACGCTTTCAGCAGAACTGACAGGTTTCTATAACTCACCTACTATTTGGCAGGGAACATTCAAGAGCAGCTCTATCTATGGTATAGACGGAGGTCTTACTAAAACCATTTTTAAAGGAAAAGGAACACTGAGAGCCGTGGTGAGCGATATGTTCAAACTAATGAAATGGAAAGGTGAAAGCAACTTTACCGGTGTTACCAATATTGCCAGTGGTAGCTGGGAAAGCCGCCAGTTCAAGCTCAACTTCGCTTACCGCTTTGGTAGCAACCAGGTGAAAGCAGCACGCCAGCGTAAGACAGGATTGGATGAGGAGAACAAACGTGCAGCCAGCGGAGGAACAACTCCGGTTGGACAATAAGGACCTGAAGAATTTTACTTCAGACAATAAAAAGATAAAGCCCCAGTTGAGAGACCGGGGCTTTATCTTTTAAGAACGTGAACAGTCAATATTTTTTCCTTTTTATCAGCTTTGCTTTTATGATCCTTACGTCCTGCAACGGTCTGTCCCTGTCTTCTGCTTTACTGGTGGGCACTGCAGCGATCCGGTCCACCACATCCAATCCTTTCACTACCTTTCCGAAGATGGTATAGTTCTGATCAAGATGCGGCGTACCACCGATCGTTTTATATACTTCGCGTTGCTCCAAAGGTATTTTTCTTTTCAGCCGGTAAGTTTCAACAGAATCAAGCCCGCTATCAGTAAAAGTTTTTCCCTGCACAATATAGAACTGGCTGCCACTACTGGCTTTTTGCGGGTTCACGTCATCGCCCTGACGGGCTGCTGCCAGCACGCCTTTCTGATGAAACAGGCTGGGGCGGAATTCTGCCGGCACTGTATAGCCAGGCCCGCCATTGCCAAGCGGTTTTCCGGCCACCGCATTTTTGCTGTCGCCATCGCCTGCCTGTATCATAAAGCGGTTGATGACGCGGTGAAACAGTACACTGTCGTAATAACCGCTCTTGACAAGTTTAATAAAATTATCCCGGTGAAGTGGAGTGGAATCAGAAAGACGGAGCACGATATCGCCATAATTTGTTTGCAGCAGCACATCTCTTTTCCTGTCTTTCTTTTTAACGGTAACTTCTTTTTGGCTGAAAGCCCATTGCAATGAAAGCAAAGCCAGCCCTAATAAAAAGATCTTTTTCATCAGCAGCAATAGTATAATGATTGTTTATTAATATGCTTATCTGGAAACGAGCCCGACTCCTGACTCCCGACTAAAGACTCCCGTCTCTCTCAAAACCCCTGCTCCTCAAAATAAAGCAAAACATGATCTTTTAAGAAATTCTCCTGTTCAAAAGGTTTCATGTCTGGCATGGGTTTGAGCTGTCGGAAATGCGGCCAGCCATCTTGGTCCATTTTTTCCAGTTCATAATACCCGCTGGGTGCCAGAAGATGGCACACGGCAATATGCATGAGGTCTTGTTTCTGCTCTTTGCTGAATTTTTTCTTTATCTGACCAAACTGCTGGATGCCGATCAGGAATAAAATGGCCTCCATATCCGGTTTTTTCCCAAACCGCTCTACCAGCTTGGCTTCCAGGTTCCACCACCGTTGTTGAAGATCGTCTGTTGCAAACATAGTTGCAAAGATACGGTGACTTATCTTTGCGCAAATTCAAATCAAATGTTGCAGTTACAGCAGTTGCGCCAGGACCCGCAAGGGGTTAAGAACAAGCTGGGCGTCAAATATTTCCCGGAGCCGGGGCTCGTGGATGAGATCATTGCCCTGGATGATCAGCGTAAGAAACTACAGTTAGAGTTCGATACCAATAAATCACAGGTCAACAGTATTTCCAAAGAGATCGGCCAACTGATGGCCAAAGGCCAAAAGGAAGAGGCAGAAGCAAAAAAACAGGCAGTAGCCGGCTTGAATGCTTCCCTTCAGCCTATTGCTGAAAAGCTGGCGGAAACAGAAAAGCAGGTGCATGATCTTTTAATAAAACTGCCTAACCTGCCTTCTGATAAAGTGCCTGCCGGTAAAACACCAGCCGACAATGTGGTGGTCAGGGAAGGAGGCGTTAAGCCACAGCTTCCTGCAGGTGCTGTGCCGCATTGGGACCTGATCCGTCAATATGATATTGTTGATTTTGAAACAGGCGCCAGGATAACCGGCAGCGGTTTCCCTTTATACAAAGGAAAAGGTGCGAAGCTTCAACGGGCATTGATCCAGTATTTTCTTGACTTTAATACGTCTGCGGGTTACACAGAATACCTGCCGCCATTTATGGTGAATGAAGCCACTGCTTATGGAACAGGCCAGCTTCCGGATAAAGAAGGCCAGATGTATTATATACAGGAAGACAACCTGTACATGATCCCTACTTCTGAAGTGCCGATCACCAATATTTACCGTGATGAGATCGTGAAAGCCGATGAGCTGCCTGTCCGCATGACGGCCTATTCACCCTGCTTCCGCCGCGAAGCTGGAAGCTTTGGGAAGGATGTAAGAGGATTGAACCGTGTTCACCAGTTTGAAAAAGTGGAACTGGTGCAATTGACGCATCCTGATAAAAGCTATGAAGCATTGGAAGAAATGGTGAGCCATGTTGAGAAGCTGTTGATCAGCCTGCAACTTCCTTATCGTATCCTGGCACTTTGTGGTGGCGATATGAGTTTCACTTCCGCTTTTACCTACGATTTTGAAGTGTACAGTGCAGCACAGGAAAGATGGCTGGAAGTAAGTTCTGTTTCCAATTTTGAAGCTTACCAGACCAACCGGATGAAGATCCGCTTTAAAGATGCCAATGGTAAAACGCAGTTGGTGCATTCATTGAACGGAAGTTCTCTTGCTTTGCCCAGGATCGTTGCCTGCCTGTTGGAAAACAACCAAACCGCGGTTGGTATACAACTACCGGAAGTATTGCACAAGTATTTTGGTGCAAAGGTGATCGATTAATAAGTTAAAGATTTATAAATGGTTTTTGAAATAGGGCGGGATGCCGTATTTTACTGGTAAAATTTAAACACTACAATGAGAAAAACATTTCTGCTTGCTGCTGCCGCTACATTTATCTTCATGGCATGTCATCGTAAAACCGTGCCTACAGTAGCTGATCGTACCGAACATCCTGCAGCTCCTGCCAAACCTGCTGAGCCCGTTGTGTCAGCAGCAGACCTGGAAGCTGGTCACACGATCTACACTACCAGGTGTGCGAAATGTCATGCAGCGAAGCCTGTTGAAAAATGGACAGTTGAAGGCTGGCAACCTATTTTGAAAGCCATGATCCCGAAAGCAAGACTGGATTCTGTACAGGCAGCACAGGTTACTGCTTATGTTAAAGAAAATGCGAAGAAGGAATAAATTGTATTCAACGGCGTTTAATTTTAATTAAGATAAAACGATGTTAAACGAAATCAACCGTATAGTTGGTTTCGTTTTTTGTTTTTCATATTTGTACTGATCATTCATTAACCAAAATCAGTCATTATGAAAAAGTATTTACTCTTACTTTCAATTGCTACTATATGTACTTTATCTGCAACGCATGCACAGATAAAAAAAGGCGCCACTTTTCTTGGGGGTGATATTGGTGGCGGAATCTCGAAAACCAAAAGTGCTGATACAACTTATTCAAAACAAAATGGTCTTACTATCTCCCCTGTGTTCGGGAAAGCGATCCGTGAGAACCTGGTACTTGGGGTCGACCTTAGCACGGTAATTTATACGGCCGATAACCCTTCGGGCAGTAGCTACAATCAAAAGAACCGTTTTTATGGTGGTGGTGTTTTCCTGAGAAAATATAAGCCACTTGGTAATAGCGGGTTTTCAGTTTTTGCACAGGCAAGGCTTGGGGTGGGGTTCGAGCGGATGGAAGTGACCTTGACCAACAACGCAGGCTCAGATATATCAAAGACGTTTAGCACAAGACTCAGTGCTTATCCTGGTTTATCTTATACCATCAGTAAAAAACTGCAACTGGAAACGGGCTTTAATGATCTCATTGCCCTTGGTTATTCCAGCAATAAAAGAACAATGGACAATTCTTTTACGGTAAACGAATTTAAAACGACCGGCTTTGATGTATACAGCAGCCTGGACAATTTCTCTTCTTTTTACCTCGGCTTCCGTTTATTATTGAATTAAACCTTCTTTTCATAAATCGATCCACTTTTAGCGAACAAGGGCCTTCAAAACCAACCATTAACCCTGATCTTATCCCGGGCTGCTATTGCAGCCCTTCTTTATTGATGGGATTAAACCTCCCCGTTTTTTCCAGGTCTTACCCCAAAATTGACGCATGTCATTGACCAACCAGTTAAAAAATCAGCATCTTCTCTGGCGTGCCGGTTTTGGACCAGCCGTTGAGCAACTGGAGGACCTTCGCCAGTTCAATCCCCAACAATTTTATAAGGCCCTGGCAAAAGCATCGGAAAAAAAGCCGGTGTATATGAATGTGGCCGACAACTATCTGAAAGGCCTGGTAATGGGTGTGGGAGAACTGGGCCGTATGGAAAGACTGAAAAAAATGACGCCTGAAGAAAGAAAGAACATTCAACGCAAAAACAGGGAAGGCGTCCGTAATCTCAATCTTACCTGGCTCAAAGAAATGATCAATAGCGGCGCGCAGTTGCGCGAAAAAATGGCTTTCTTCTGGCATGGCCATTTTGCCTGCCGCAACCTGAATGTTTTTTACCAGCAGGAATTGATCAATGTGATCCGTCAGAATGCACTGGGCAATTTCGGCATCCTGCTTAAAGAGGTTTCGCGCAGTGCAGCTATGCTCAACTTCCTTAACAACCAGCAAAACAGGAAAGGCCATCCCAATGAAAACTTTGCACGCGAAGTGATGGAACTCTTCACGCTTGGCCGGGGCCATTATTCAGAGAACGATATTAAAGAAGCCGCCCGCGCTTTTACCGGCTGGGGCTCCAATTTGCAGGGTGATTTTATTTTCCGAAAAGGACAACACGATGATGGTGTGAAGACCGTGCTTGGCCGTACCGGAAAGCTTGATGGTGATGCTGTGCTGAACATATTGCTGGAAGAAAAACAAACGGCCCGTTTTATCTGTACCAAGATCTACCGGTTTTTTGTAAATGATCAGCCTGACCAGGAAAAAATAGAATGGCTGGCCAACCGGTTTTATAAATCCGACTATGAAATATCGGCATTGATGGAAGATATCTTCACGAGCGACTGGTTCTACGATGAAAAGAATATCGGTACCCGTATTAAATCGCCCGTGGAATTGCTGGCAGGCATTCAACGCATGTTGCCGATGACGCTGGAGAATGAAGAATCCATGCTGATTCTGCAACGAATACTTGGCCAGATGCTGTTCTATCCACCCAATGTGGCAGGATGGGCAGGAGGAAAAACCTGGATCGACAGCAGCACGCTGATGATGCGTATGCGCATACCACAATTGTTCAACGACGAAGATGAAATGAATGTAACGCCCAAGGATGATGATGACCAGATGATGGGTATGCGGGATGATGGCAACCCTTCAGCTATTGCCCGCCGCCCCAAAGCACAAAAACTAGGGGGAGCCCGTGGCACCAGGCCTATCAATGCCAATATAGAATGGGCAGGCTACACTAATTATTTCAGTAAAACACAAAGAGAAGCATTGGTGAATGCAATGGCTGGTATTTTATTGCAAACGAATACTGCTGTCAGTGCAGATATCATCCGGCAATATTCGGATGAAGGCAGCCGGGAAGCTTTTATCCGGTCAGCTACCATACAGATCATGAGCACACCGGAATACCAGCTTTGTTAACCCTTCAAACTTATCATCATGTTGTTTAAAAGAAAAGAATTCATCCAGCTCGGCTCACTGGCAACAGCTTCGCTGATGCTGCCCAAATTCCTGAAAGCGTTTGAAGGCAAGGCTATGGTACCTCCGGGCAATAAGGTGGTAGTGGTATTGCAATTGAGCGGGGGAAATGATGGATTGAATACGGTTATCCCTGTAGGCAATGATCTTTATCATAAGGCCCGTCCGCGTTTGGGTATTGAAAAATCAAAAGCACTTTCACTGACAGACGAAGCAGGACTGCATCCTGCACTGACAGGCATAAAGGAATTGTATGATGATGGCAGCCTTGCCATTCTCAACAGTGTCGGGTATCCTAATCCTGACCGCTCGCATTTCCGCAGCATGGACATCTGGCAAACGGCCAGCCAAAGCAATGAATACTGGAATGCGGGCTGGATAGGCCGCTACCTCGATGCACAATGCCAGGGTTGTGATAAGCCCACACAGGCAATAGAAATAGATGATATACTCAGCCTTTCCATGAAAGGAGAGCACGTGAAAGGTATTGCAGTAAAAGACCCGCGGCGTTTGTATGGCACGGCCAATGAAAAGTTTTTCCGGGATGTAATGAAACATCATCCGGAAACGAATGATGAGCAGCCGGTGGATTATTTATATAAAACAATGGCGGAAACATTGTCCTCCGCCGATTATATTTTCAAGCAAAGCCGTTTGCATCCTACTTCAGCACAATATCCTGCAACGGAATTGGGCACAAGCATGAAAACGATCGCTTCGCTGATCTTTTCTGACATCAATACCAAAGTGTATTATGTGTCGCTGGGAAGTTTTGATACGCATACGAACCAGGATATGCAACAGCAACGCCTTTTTACTGAACTGAGCGATGCTATCCGTGCATTCACGAGAGACCTGAAAGCAAATGGTCGCTTTGATGATGTGTTGCTGTTTACGTTCTCTGAATTTGGAAGGCGTGTTTCGCAAAATGCCAGTGGAGGCACTGATCATGGCACTGCGAATAATATGTTCCTGGTAAGTGGTGGTTTGAAGAAGAAAGGTTTGATCAATCCTTTGCCTGATCTTTCAGATCTGAATGAAGGTGACCTGAAGCATAAAGTGGATTTTAAGAATGTGTATGCTACGGTATTGAATAAGTGGCTGAATGCTGATGCGGCGAAGATACTTGGGCGGGAGTATGGATATATGGATTTTATTTAAGAAAAAGCTTTGTGTTCTTTGTTGTCTTAGTGGGATATATTATTCCACTAAGACAACAAAGAACACAAAGAAATAAGATGGTTAAGTAGTTTTTTTCTGGCTTACAGCAATTCTGTACAGAATAAAGCCCATCAATGCAAAGAAGGCGACGCCAAGCCATTTATAACCTTCAACGCCCAGCGAGCTAACAAGGCCATGCTCTGCATTAATTTTTGCCAGTGCTTTACTGATAGGGTCACTTGCCGATAAAAATGCCACCAGTACACCGGCTAATGCTCCTCCTGCTACAAGGCCGGTTGCAAAAAGATTGCCTTTGCCCAGATCTTCTTCTTCAGGCGCTACATGAACGTTCTTCTTTTTATTTTTCCATTCAATAATACCCCGTATGGCACCGCCAATGAATATGGGTAAGGTAGTGGAAAGAGGCAGATAAATACCAATAGCAAAGCTGAGGGCTTTGATTCCGCATAATTCCATTACAATAGCAATGAATACACCAACCAGCACGAATTGCCAATCAAGGTTAAATGACAATATACCTTTGATCAGTGTTGCCATCAGTGTACCCTGGGGAGCAGGATATTTATCAGAACCAATAGCATGCTGAATGCCCTGTGCCGCCATTTCAGCAGTAGGCTGGTCCAGTATTTTGATAGTTGCACCGATCGCCAGTGATGAAACGATAGCGCCAACAAAAAGAGCGATCTGCTGATATTTGGGAGTGGCGCCTACCAGGAAACCGGTTTTAAGGTCCTGTGAAGTGGCACCTGCATTTGCAGCAGCGATACAGATCATACTGCCTACTACCAACGCCATTGGTTCGTATATATGGCCAGTCCATTTTACTGCAATAAAAATAAGACAGGTACCCATCAGTGTGGCAATGGTCATGCCGCTGATAGGGCTGTTGGAAGAGCCGATCAATCCTACGATCCGGGATGCTACCGTAACAAAGAAAGCACCGAAGATGATCACCAGCAATCCTAATAGCAACTTGCTGCCAATAGAAGTGCCGGGTATCAATGTGCTGGGAAGAAAAGCGATCAGCAATATCAATAACAAACTTCCGATACCAACCACTTTAATGGAAAGATCACGTTCGGTACGGGGAATATTTGATGCTGCTGTAGCAGCACCATCTTTTTTTAATGAACCCAGGCTGCCTTTGAAAGAAGAAATAATTGTCGGAATGGTTTTGATCAGTGTGATAAAACCTCCTGCCGCTACTGCACCTGCGCCGATCTGTCTTATATATGCTTTATATACCGCATCAGACCAATTGGCAAAATTATGCGTTACAGGGTCCCAGCCACTGGAACCACCAGGTTTGGTAATATCTGCCAGATACCCAAGTTTGACCAACTGTTCTGCAATCACATCGGCGTTAACCAGCGTTGAAAGAAGAGGAATGAAAACCAGCCAGCTTAATACACCACCAGCTACCAACACCCCGGCGATCTTTGGCCCGATAATATAGCCCACACCCATATACTCCGGTGTTATTTCACCACTAACCCTGGCCGAAGGAAAGAAGCGGTTGGTTTGTTTGGTGAAGAATGCAGGCGTTTCTGCAATAACGTGAAATATTTTTTGAAGAATGGCATAAGCAAAAGCAAAGCCCAATCCCATAAATGCCGTCTTTGCAAAATCACCTCCTTTTTCACCTGCTTTTAAAACAGAAGCACAGGCTGTTCCTTCCGGATAAGGAAGCGTTGCATGTTCTTTTACGATCAGTGAACGCCGGAGCGGGATCATCATCAGCGTTCCAAGGATACCTCCGAAGATGGCGAGTATCAATATGGTGAAATAATTAAAGAAACCGGCACTCCCGGCTTCGCTGAGGAACAGAAATCCAGGTAGGGTGAACACGACACCGGCAGCAATGCTTTCGCCTGCTGAGCCGGTTGTTTGTATAATATTATTTTCAAGAATAGTGGTCTTTAAAAACTTCCTTCCCAGCGTGATCGCGATTACTGCGATAGGAATGGAAGCAGAAACCGTGAGGCCCGCTTTCAAAGCGAGATAAACAGTGGCGGCACCGAAGATGATGCCGAATGCTGCACCCGTTAAAACAGATTTGACAGTAAACTCTGCCATATTCGTTTCCGGCGCCACAAAAGGCTTGAAATTGGATGGTTGTTCTGCCATACAGTTAATTTAGCGTGGAAGATAGGGAAAAGAAAGCAAGCAAACATCTCTTCCTACTTCAACCCCTTTTCTTTCATTATCCGGTTAAGCCATTTTAGCATCCCAAAGCCCAATGCTGCTGCTACCAGCAATAAAAGAAAATTCAGCCAGAAATAATTTGCCTTATGATCGTATTTGTCCCACATGGTAGCCAGTACGCCCGAGAGCTTATTGCCGATAGAGGTGGAAACAAACCATCCGCCCATCATCAGTGAAGTGATCCTTACAGGGCTTAGTTTGGAAACAATGGAAAGTCCCATGGGGCTCAGTAATAATTCACCTAAAGTGATGATGCCATAGCTGCCGATCAGCCATAATACGCTTACTTTCTCCGTTCCGTTATGCCCTGCATATACGGCAGCTACCATTATCAAAGCAGAGAAGGCCGAGATCAGCAGCCCATAGGCGATCTTGGTGGCAGTGGAAGGCTCTCTTCCTTTGCGCCTGCGCCAGGCAAAGAATGCGATCACCATCGGTGTGAGCGCTATTACCCAACCAGGATTGATGGACTGGCTGAGATTGGTGGCCCAAAGGCTTACCTGTTCGCCTTCTTTGGGTAATTTTTCAGCAGGCACATTTTTGAAATAAACAGGATAATTAAACTCCGTCAATACCTTTCCATCTTCTTTCTGCAAACGGAATTGCGGATCATATAAAGGAACAGTGTCTTTGGTATAGGTCACCTGCTTTGCCAGCACGAGATTGTCAAATACTTTTTGTGTAGTGCCCGTTACTTCACGATTTGTGTAGCGGTCGGCCCAGGTATTTAAAGCAGAACCGTTTTGCTTGAATACTGCCCAGAAAAGAATTACTACAGCAAAAATGGCCAGCAGGGCAGCAATTGGTCTTTTTTCTTCTTTATCAGCTTTGACATAAATAGAAGAATAGAAATAGACCAGGGGTATACAGGAAAAAATAAATGCGTCAGTGGAATCAGAACCAAATAAAGAATCGGGTATCATCCAACCGATAATACCGGCAATAATAGAAGGCACCAGTATCACCATCACGATCCGTCCAAACGACATATCACCTTCCTTCACACCTTTCTTTACATCATACATCCTGTAATGCTTCAATCCCACCAGGTAAATGATCACACCGATGAACATGCCCAAACCTGCTGCAAAAAATGCATAACCCCAACCATAGGTGATATACAATACAGCACTGATAAAATTGCAGATGAACCCACCGAGATTGATGCCCATGTAAAATATATTATACCCTTCATCTTTCTGATGCTGATGCTGCGGAACAGAATAGACATTTCCGAGCAGGGTAGACATATTCGGTTTGAAAAAACCATTTCCCGCAACCACCAGTGTCATGGAAATATACAATACAGTAAGATTGTGAATAGACATCAGGCAATAACCAATTCCCATCATGATCCCTCCAAGAATGATAGATCTGCTATAACCGAGATAACGATCACCCAGTAAACCACCAAGGAATGGTGTTAGGAATACCAGTGCGATATAAGTGCCATACAGGTCAGCAGATTCAGCTTCCGTCATGGCATAACCGGCTTTTACATCTTTGAGATAAAGTGTAAAAATGCCGATCATAAGATAGTAACCGAATCTTTCCCACATTTCGGAAAAGAACAGGAAAGGAAGAGCCTTTGGATGCTTTTTCCACATGAGAGGTGTTTTTAGAGGTTGGCTTTGTAGTTATTTTATTCCGTGCATCATCTTTTGCAGCCGCTTTGATAATAGCAACAGAATAACGCCTGCGGCACCAGCCATGAATACGAACAACATGAAAAACTCATGGAGGGTATTCATTTGATATCCCAGGAAGGATGTTGTTTTACCGCCATCAGGATAAAGCGCGCTTAATACACCGGCCAGTTTATTGCCTCCGGCATTCCCTAAAAACCAAACGGCCATTAATAGAGATGCGAATTTCAGAGGAGATAATTTATTGAACAAGGAAAGTCCTATTGGTGATAAACAAAGCTCACCCCATGTATGCAGCATATACATACCAGTTAACCAGATAATACTCACTTTAGTGGTAATATTATTAACGCCCCAGGCAATCCAGAGATAACCTAATGCGAGCAGCACCAGTCCCAGTCCCATTTTTGTAGGAGTAGCTGGCTGCCTGTTTCCTAACTTAAGCCAGATCCATGCAAAGATTGGTGCAAAAATGATAATGAATGCAGAATTGAAAGATTGAAAATAGCTGGTCGGCATTGTATAACCAGACCATAGGTTACGATTCGTTTGTCTTTCTGCAAAAAAAGTGAGTGAAGCACCTGTTTGTTCATAAGCTCCCCAGAAAAAAACTACGAAAAATGCAATGATGATCATTACCCATATCCGTTGCTTTTCCTCTTTAGTGAGATTCTTATCTGAAAGAATAAAAAATATGATGAATAGGAAACTGCCTCCAAGCAAATAGAAGAGATAGTTGTATTTGGTATCAAGATACATTGCACCGATCATAACAGCAGCAAAACATAGCATTCCTATCATAATCGCCGCAGGATTCAAAGCTGCTTTGGGTGGTGCTGGAATTGCAGCATGTGTTTTACCGGTTTCAGGATCAGGCGATGGCTGAATTTTACCCGGCGTTTCCCCTAATATTTCTCCTTTGGGATTACGGACATATTTATCATGATACAGTTTTTGCACTACCAAACTGATCAGCATAGCTATAGCACCTACTAAAAAAGCCCATTTGAAGTCTACAGGGTTTCCTGTATCACCAAAAAAACCGCATGCCAGTGGGCCTATCATCCCTCCAATATTAATGCCCATATAGAAGATCGTATAGGCCGCATCTTTTCTTGTATCATTGTCAGGATAAAGCTGACCTACAAGTGAAGAAATGTTCGGTTTAAAAAAGCCATTTCCTGCAACCATAAAACCAAGGCCGGTAAAAAAAAGAAAAGTAGCTATATCAGGAGAGGAATCATAGATTGAACCGCAAACAAACAAAATGATCTCACCGGCGGCCATTACCAAACCGCCAACAAAAATGGAGCGCTTGTTGCCCCAATACCGGTCAGCAATATATCCGCCTAATAAAGGACTGAGGTAAATAAGGCTGATATAACTACCGTATAAGTTGGAGGAAAATTCATCATTGAACAGGAGGGCGTTGGTCATAAACAAGATCAAGATAGCCCGCATGCCATAGAAATTAAACCTTTCCCACATCTCTGTGGCGAATAGAACGTACAAGCCTTTCGGATGACCGCTGGTTTTTGCAGGAGTGTTCATGCGTGGGGTTTATTTACAGATCAGAAATCTTAACCATACAAAGGGTTGAAAATAAGGAAAATTGATCACAAGCAAATTTTTCAGGTATCTTTAATAATGATACCGATATTCGCAACCAAGTAAAAAAATTCTTCACTGCACCATGCGAATACTGCTATTAGGCTCAGGCGGCCGGGAACATGCCCTGGCCTGGAAACTGAGTCAAAGTGTCTGGACCAATCCTCTTTATATTGCACCTGGTAATCCTGGTACAGCCCAATGTGGTGTGAATGTGGACCTTAACATTTCTGACTTTGATGCGATCGGTAAATTCTGTGTGTATGAAAGAATAGAAATGGTGATCGTTGGCCCTGAAGAACCTTTGGTGAATGGCCTGTATGACTATTTCAAAGCAAACGAAGAGCTCAAATCCATTTATTTTATCGGCCCTTCCAAAGAAGGCGCCCAACTGGAAGGAAGCAAGGCTTTTGCCAAAGCCTTTATGAAGCGGCATAATATTCCTACAGCCGGCTATCGTGAATTTACGACAGACAACTATGAAGAAGGTATAAAATACCTGGAAAACCATCCGTTGCCAATTGTATTGAAAGCAGATGGACTGGCTGCCGGCAAAGGCGTAGTGATCTGCCAAAGCCATCTTGAAGCAATAGCTGAATTTGAACTGATGATCCAACGCGCCAAATTCGGCGAAGCCAGCAAAAAAGTGGTGGTGGAAGATTTCCTTACCGGCATTGAACTCAGCGTATTTATATTGACAGATGGTAAAAGCTACCTCCTGCTTCCTGAAGCAAAAGATTATAAAAGGATCGGGGAAGGTGATACCGGCCTGATGACCGGAGGCATGGGCGCTGTAAGCCCCGTGCCGATCGCCACGCCCGGCTTTATGTATAAAGTGGAAGAAAGGATCATCCGCCCCACTGTGAACGGCCTGCATAAAGAAGGAATTGAATACACCGGCTTTATCTTTTTCGGACTTATCAATGTGGATGGCGATCCTTACGTGATCGAATACAATTGCCGCATGGGTGATCCCGAAACAGAAGTGGTGATACCTCGCCTGGAAAATGATCTCGTAGGACTTTGTGTGGCTGCTACCCAGAAAGAATTGCACCTGGTCAAAATACAGGCTGATCCCCGCTCTGCGGCCACTGTTGTAGCTGTAAGCCGTGGCTACCCTGCCGGCTACCATAAAGGCTTTGAGATAACCGGCCTTACCGACAATTATGGCAAGCAAACCCAGATATTCCAGGCCGGCACCAAAGAAGAAAGTGGAAAGATCATAACCAATGGAGGTCGCGTGCTCTGTGTCACTTCTTTTGGTGAAACGATAGAAGAAGCAGTGAATACCTCACTGGATGTTTTGCAATACGTTTCCTATGATGGAATAACTTACCGGAATGATATAGGGTATGAGTTTATAGCAAAGTAGAAATTATGAACTACCACGATTACTTGCAGCTCGATAATATATTAAACGCCCAGTTTCCAGAAAGTGATAAACGACAGCTTCCGGCACATGATGAAATGTTGTTTATCGTTATTCACCAGGCGTATGAACTTTGGTTCAAGCAACTGCATCACGAAGTTGATTCCATTGCAGCCACTCTTGCAAAACCTGCGCTCAACGATAATTCTCCGGAACTGCAAACCATTGTGCACCGGCTTAACCGTTGCGTTACGATTTTCCGGGTGCTCGTTCACCAGATGGATATCATGGAAACCATGACGCCTATGGACTTTCTTGATTTCCGGGACATGCTGCGGCCTGCGTCCGGGTTCCAGAGCTGGCAGTTCAAAGAGTTGGAAGCCAAGCTGGGCCTGAAATACGAGCAGCGGCACGGAAAAGAGTATTATGTATCCCAGCTCCGGCCCGCGCATGTGGAAGTGATCAAAAAAGCAGAAGAAAACAAATCCCTGCTGCAATGGCTGAACGACTGGCTGGAGCGTATGCCTTTCTTTGATGAGAAAGAAAACTGGAAAGACTTTGCTGTGCATGAAGAAATGAAGACTCCTCATCCATTCTGGTCAGAATACCGGTATCAATATGCACAAAGCTTATCCGATGTGGAGAAAGCCAACCTGTCTGCATTTGATGAAACATTTTTAAAAGAAGCGACAACAGAAAACTCCCGTTCCCTTTCAGCCAAAGCCAACAGGGCTGCGCTGTTCATTATGCTTTACAGGGGATATCCTGTGCTGCAATTGCCATTTCAATTGCTGAACGGCCTGCTGGAAATAGATGAACAACTCAGTTCCTGGCGTTACCGCCACATGAACATGGTGCACCGCATGATCGGCACCCGTATTGGAACAGGCGGCAGCACCGGGAAAGACTACCTGAAAGCGGCTGCAGACAAGCATTATATCTTCCGGGAAATAGCTCAGTTGAACAGCTTTCTGATCGAAAGAAGAAAGCTGCCGGTATTGCCACCGGAAGTTGAGAAAAGACTTGGTTTTTAGTCTGGAATCCTCTTCCACAGCCAGAAAAGAACTATCGACTCACATGAATCTCGCTTCTCCTTCAATGGTTTTATAAGGGTTTTTGAAAAACCGGTCTATGGTCCTGTTAAAATCTTCTGCATAGATGATCGGCGTTGAATGCCCTGAGGCCGGCAATATCCATAAATAGGCTTTGGGAATGCTTTTATAGATAAGCATGGTATGCTCTTCTTTGATCACGTCGTGGTCGCCGCCAATGACCAGCGTGGGGCAGGAAATGCTATGAAGGGAAGCCGGGCTGATATGCGGTTGCTCACATAAAAGCCGGAGCAGTTTAAAGGCATTTTTCTCTTCGGCCGTTTTGGAGGATTTGGCGGATAAAGTTGCCAGGGGCGGGCGCACCATATCCCAGATCTCCTGGGGCACGGCCGTGGTATCGGGTGCAAGATTGGCCCCCGTAATGGCCAGTTTTTTCACTTTTTTGGGGTGCCGCATTGCCAGTAAAAGACCATTGATGCCGCCATCACTCCAACCTATAACACACGCAGAATCAATGTGTAAACTATCCAGCAGGGTAGCGTAATCATCGGCCATCATCTCATAAGTGAGCGAATCGCCCGGATCGGCTGATTTGCCCTGGCTGCGGCTGTCAGCCACGATCACCTTGTATTTGGCAGAAAAATAAGGGATCTGGTAAATGAAATTATTGATGGAGCCGCCATTTCCGTGTATGATCAATAAGGGCTCGCCTGTACCATACACTTCGCAATACATTTTGAAACCGCGGATATTGTAAAATTTTCCTGCTGCAGGATTATTGCCATAAGGAACTGCATTGGGATCACTCAGTTTTTTTTCAAATTCCATAAACTTCTCAGCCACATTTTCCTGGGAGAAACTGTTGATACTGGCGAGGAACAACACAGATAAGATAATAGCTATTCGCATAAATAAAGTTTGAATGGAACATCAAGATAGACAAATAATCCTCTTTACAAATAGAATTGGAACAATCTAAAACGCTCCTTCCCGTCTTCCCGCCCTATCGGTAAGTGCTTACCGGGTAAGGTGGGAAGACGGGAAGGGATGCCTTATTTATAAATATTGCTTCCTGTAAAAAAGGGTGACCCGCTTTCGCGATCACCCCTTCCTTTTGCTGATAGATAAATGAGAGATATATGATAGAAGTGTAACGGATTTAGAACGCATACCTGAATCCCAGGCCGAACCTCGCGGCTTCGAAGTCAGAGTCACCATTACCTATGAACAGGGTGGGACGCCAATCGAACGAAAAGCTCAGCGGAACGTTATTGATCTTGTAATCCAGACCTACCAGAGGACGGACCAGGAAATCGGAACCGCCGTCATAAAGGCCTACACCTATACCAGCGCCGGCATACCATTGAAGGCCTGCTGCGTTAGCAATGTCTTTGTGATACTGGTAAAAACCCTCGATAACTGTGTAATTGTTCCCAAACAGTACATCAAACTGGCCTACATGATTAGGGGTAAAGAAGTGCTTTACTGAAGGGCCTACCAGGGTAGAACCATTACCGAAATCAATGCCCAGGCCTACACCTGTTTTGTAAGTGCTTTGTGCATTGGAAACTGTGGCTGTTAAAAGGAAGCTGGCTAAAATAACGCCAAGAATAAAGACTTTTCTCATAATTTTTAAAAGAAAAATGGTTTTAAAATGGTGCTTCGGAATGCTTAATTGCCATTTTTGTGCCAGAATTCGCAAACCGGTTGTGAACGCCGGTTTGGCTGTTGAAAAACCCCGACCCAAAAATACCCGAAGAACTTTTTGATTAACGAATAATAGAACGGCAATAATACCGTTTATTGTTAGCGCCGCGAAGGTAATAAAAAACGAATGTTGAAGAGATGTGAGCAACAGGTATTACATCAACGGTGTTTGAAGAGTCTTGAAAACTCCACTCAAGAAAAATAAAAAAAAGCTGGCCGGTAAAGGGTTTGCTTTGTAATTTCAAATTATTTCCTCCAACTTTGCACACATTAAATCCAATTATATCGAATGGGACTTTTTAACTGGTTTACACAAGAGATTGCAATGGACCTGGGTACTGCCAATACCCTTATCATACATAACGACGAGGTAGCTGTAAACGAACCAAGTATAGTAGCGCTGAACAGGAACAATCCGAAAGAAGTGCTGGCCGTGGGGAAAAAAGCGCTGATGATGCATGAAAAAACACATGAGAGCATCCGTACTGTCCGCCCGCTCAAAGACGGTGTAATTGCTGATTTCAATGCTGCAGAACTGATGATCAGGGAACTGATAAAATTAGTTTACCCCAAAAAGCCTCTTTTCCCGCCCAGTTGGAGAATGATGATCTGCATCCCCTCTTCCATCACGGAAGTGGAAAAACGTGCCGTTCGTGATAGCGCTGAGCAGGCAGGAGCCAAAGAAGTATACCTCTTGCATGAGCCAATGGCTGCTGCGCTTGGTATCGGGATCGATGTGGAAGAGCCTGTTGGTAATATGATCATTGATATTGGCGGTGGCACCACCGGTATCACCGTTATTGCCCTGGCAGGTATCGTATGCGATCAGAGTATCCGTATCGCCGGCGATGAATTCACTGCTGATATTATGGAAGCACTCCGCCGTTATCACAGCCTGCTGATCGGGGAACGTACCGCAGAGCAGATCAAGATACAGGTAGGTGCCGCCATGAAGGACCTGGACAATCCACCGGATGATATTCCTGTAAACGGCCGCGACCTGGTGACCGGTATTCCCAAACAGATCATGGTGAGCTATCAGGAAATTGCCGAAGCACTTGATAAAAGCATTTTCAAAATAGAAGAAGCCATCCTGAAAGCGCTGGAACAAACACCACCGGAACTGGCCGGGGATATTTACCGCCGCGGGCTTTACCTCACTGGCGGAGGAGCTTTATTAAGAGGGCTTGATAAAAGGCTCAGCCAAAAGATCAAGCTGCCGGTACATGTGGCCGATGATCCGCTGAAAAGCGTGGTCCGCGGCACAGGTATTGCTCTTAAGAATTACGATAAGTATCCTTTTGTAATGAGATAGCGGCCCAGCTTCAGATTTCAAACCTGCTCCCTTGCGAAATATATTTCTCTTTATCCGCCGTTTTTTCACCGTCATCGTATTCCTGATATTGCAGGCGGTGTCAATCTGGTTTTTATTTACCTACAATAAATTCCATAAGGCAAAAGGTTTGAGCGCTGCGAATGAAGTGACCGGCTGGTTCAATTCCAAATACAATAATGTAGAGGATTTCTTCAAAATGAAGGAAGAGAACCGCAGGATATTGCGCATGAATGATTCGCTGATCAACCTGCTTTCTTCCAATTTTGTAAAGAATGATACCGGCAGGGTAGTGATAAGGGATACCGTTTCATATGATACCACAGGGCAGTACCGCCATTATGTTTGGCGTGAAGCGCAGGTGCTGTACAATACCGTGAATGCTGAAAAGAACTATGTTCAGCTCAACCGCGGCTCCAATCAGGGCATAAAAGACAATATGGGCGTATTCAGTTCCGATGGAGGATTGGTGGGCCAGGTGGTGAATGTAAGCCCCAATTACAGCCAGGTGATGAGCCTGCTGCACGTGCAGAATAAAGTGAACGTGCTGGTCAAAAAGACCAAAAGCTCAGGAACGCTTTCCTGGGATGGGAAAGATCCCCGCTTCCTGACCCTGAACAATATCCCTAAAAGCGATTCACTGGTGAAAGGAGATACCATTCTTACAGGCAATTATTCCCTTAGCTTCCCTCCCGGCCATATGGTGGGAACAGTGGAAGAGATTATAAAGGATAATTCCACTAACTTTTACGTGCTGAAGATCAGGACTGCAGCCAATTTCAGCAACCTGCAGCAGGTAATGGTAGTGGAAAACCTGCAGTATGCAGACCAGGAGCAACTGCTTCAGGATACCAGGAAGAAAGTAGATGATGCTAAAAAAACAAGCCGGTGAGTGAACTGTTAAGAAATATCATCCGTTTATTGCTGTTCATACTGGTGCAGGTGTATGTGCTCAACAAGATCCCGCCACTGCATCAATACGTGATACCGTATCTCTACTACCTGTTCATTCTCTGGCTGCCCTTTAACATATCCCGTATCAGCCTGCTTTTTGTCGGGTTTATTACCGGCATGACGCTGGATTATTTTACCAATACACCCGGCCTGCATGCAGCCGCCTGTGTGCTGGTGGCTTATGTGCGGCCATTTATCATCAATATTCTTTCTCCCAAAGATTCTACAGAGTTCAACTACCGGGAACCTTCGCCCCGGTCAATGGGCTGGACGCCTTACCTGGTGTATGTGCTTATCCTGACAGTATTCCATCATTTTTACCTGGTGTTGCTGGAATGGTGGTCATTCGGCAACGTCCTTCATTTCCTTATCAAAGTGGTTTCCACTACTGCTATCAGCCTGCTGCTGGTGATCATCACTGAATTGTTATTTGCCCGGAAGATGAATTACCGTACCAATACCGCGTAATATCCGGGGTTGCCCCAGTAGTTTTCTTTTAGGAAAAATTTAGTGCGATAAACATTTGGAAACCGGCTTATGTATTTCGTACTTTGTATTTGCTAAGCGTATACATTCCTCCTGCCGGTAAATAAGCCGCATCACCTATATATTTCTTACTTGACCTATGCCTGTGTTCAACCAATCCAGAAGCCGTATCATCCGTCTTATATTCCTTGTTTCATTTGTGATCATCGTTGCACAATTATTCAGGTTGCAGATCATATCCGGTGAATACAGCAAGCTGGCTATGAACAATGCGGTTTTTCCCAAGATCGTTTATCCTGAAAGAGGGATCATCTATGACAGGAAGGGTAAAGCCATTCTCAATAATTCCATCATGTTCGACCTGATGGTGACCCCGGCAGAGGTAAAGAATTTCGACACCACTTCTTTCTGCCGCCTGATGGAAATAGATACCGCAGAATTCAGAAAAAGGATAAGGGATGCAGCTTTCAAGAACACTTCTGTCCGCCCCTCTGTTTTTGAATCCCTGCTCACCCAGCAGATGCAGGCAAGGTTTGAGGAGAACAGTTGGAGATTTCCCGGCTTTGCTTTGGTAGAACGACCTGTGCGTGTATATCCTTTCAATGCAGCAGCGCATATACTTGGCTATATCGGTGAGGTGGACCCAAAAGATATCGAGCGGTCCAGCGGTTTTTACCGTATGGGCGATTACACTGGTAAAAGCGGGCTGGAATATACTTACGAAAAAGTGCTGATGGGCCAACGTGGCGTGCAGCATATCATCAAAGACAATCATAACCGGCTGGTAGGAAGCTATGAGAATGGTTTGTTTGATACGGCTGCTATTGCCGGCCGGGGACTTCGCACTTATCTGGATGTGGAATTACAGCAACTCGCGGAAAAACTGCTCACTGGTAAAATAGGTTCCGTTGTAGCGCTGGAACCCAAAACCGGGGGCATACTTGCCATGGCTTCAGGGCCAGGATTTGATCCCAACGAACTGACAGGCTCCGATAAGCAAAAGAATTATGCGCGCCTTGTGCTGGATGTGAGTAAACCATTGTTCAATCGTGCGATAAAAGGGCAATACCCTGCAGGATCTACCTATAAACCGATCGGAGCTTTGATCGGACTGGATGAGGGAGTAATCACACCCCAGAGTGGTATAGCCTGCACAGGGGCCTATTATTATTGCGGCAGGAGATATGGCTGCACAGAACATTGGGCAGGCCACGCCAACAACCTGCGGCTGGCCATTGCCTGGTCATGCAACTCTTTTTTCTATAACACTTTTCGGCTGACGGTCGATAACCCGGAATATAAAAACCCAAGGAAAGGTCTCACTGTTTGGAAAAATTATATGTCTGCTTTCGGTTATGGCCACCGGCTTGGGGTTGATATCCCCAGTGAGGATGGGGGGAATATCCCGGACACAGCCCAATACGATAAAGAATATCGCGGTTCATGGAACTCCTGTACCATGGTAACGATCGGTATCGGTCAGGATAAAATGCTGGCGACCCCGCTGCAGATTGCCAATGGCATCAGCATTGTGGCCAACAAAGGATATTATTATGTGCCACATTTTGTAAAAACGATCGATGATGAATCTCCTGCTGATACTGCTTTGCTGAATAAATACCGGGTGAAACATGAAGTGCTCACGCATATACCTGATAGCTCTTATGAAACCGTTATCAGCGGTATGCAGGATGTAACAATTGCAGGTACGGCCGCACGCATTCCTAAAATTCCCGGTGTAAATGTGTGCGCCAAAACGGGAACAGCGGAAAACTATGGCATCATTAATGGGAAAAGAACACAATTGAAAGATCACTCCCTGTTTGTATGCTTTGCACCGAGAGAAGACCCCAAGATCGCCGTAGCAGTGATCATTGAGAATGGGGGGTTCGGAGCAACCTGGGCAGGCCCGATTGCTTACCTGATGATGGAAAAATATTTGAAGGATACATTGAGGGCCGAGAGGCTTAAAGAGGTGGACCGCATTGCTGCTGCCAACCTCATGCCTTCATTCCTGAAAGACCTTCAAAGAAAGGAAGATTCTATCCGGGCATTCAAATGGTTTGAAATGAGAAAAGACAGCTCTTATATCCGGAAATATATTACAATGGAAAAGCCGGAGCATTCTTCGCCTTTGTCAAAAAATAAACGATCAGGAGATAAAGTGCCTGTTTTACTCGCGGCTGTTCTTCCCGGAGAAAAAAGATCAACTACCACACGGCCTAATACCACTGCTTTATGAACCAACGTAATCCTACCATATCAAAAGGAATAGATTGGAGCCTTGTGTGGATTTACCTCCTGCTGGTAGCTATTGGCATTATGGCTGTTTTTGGTGCTACTTACAAGGAAGGCGATCCCATTGTTCAAAGCTTTATTTCGTTTAAGACGGATTACAGCAAGCAGTTGTATTTTTTTGTAGTGGCATTGGTGCTTGGTTTGTTCATTCTCTTAACGGACAGTAAATTCTTTTCTGCCACGGCCAATATCTGGTATGCTATCGGCCTCGTGATGTTGTTGCTGGTATTTCCCCTGCACTCGAATGTAAAAGGAACAGAATCCATTATCCGCCTGGGCGGTTTCAATTTTCAACCGGCAGAATTTTGCAAGATATGTGTGGCGCTGGCATTGGCAAAATATTTATCAAGACCGGAAACGGATTTCAGTAAAACCCGTTCACAGTTGATAGCCGCAGCGATCGTGTTGGTACCGGCCATGCTTACTATCCTGCAAAGTGAGACCGGTCTTGCATTGGTGTTCTTTGCATTCTTCCTGGTGATGTACCGCGAAGGCCTTCCTTCAGGCGTGCTGGTGATAGGGTTTGCAACAGCAGCACTGGTAGTGGCTACGCTGCTGCTGGAAAAAAATACGCTTGCCATGATCCTGACAGGGCTTGCTTTGCTGGTGGTATTCTTTATGCGCCGCCAGTTGAAGCGGGATAAATCCATTCTCTTCAAGATCATATTGCTCTGGGTCATTTGCGTGGGCATACAACGATTTGGGGTCCCCTTCTTTTTTAAGAATGTATTGGCCAAGCACCAGGTGGAGCGTATCTACAGCACCATCGGAAAAGATGTGCCGGAAGAATACCTGAAAGGAGCCACCCCAACGCAAACACCAAGTGGGAAGCAAACGAACACCGCAGATTACAACGTAAAACAATCCAAAATTGCTATTGGTAGCGGCGGCCTATTCGGCAAGGGCCTGTTGAAAGGCACTCAGACCCGCTATGGTTTTGTGCCGGAACAAAGAACAGATTTCATCTTTGATACCATCGGTGAGGGATTTGGTTTTGTCGGCAGCTTTGTACTTCTTGCCATTTACCTGCTTCTTTTATTCAGGATAATCACAGTGGCGGAGCGGCAGCGAAGTGTTTTCAGCCGTTGCTATGCCTATGGTGTAGCAGCCGTCTTTTTCTTTCACATAGGCATCAATATAGCGATGACGGTAGGATTGGCGCCGGTGATCGGCATTACATTGCCACTGGTTAGTTATGGGGGTACTTCACTTATTACGTTTACGATCCTTCTTTTTATATTGATTAGATTAGACGCAGACCGCCAAATGGTTTTGCGCTAATTGGCGCTAATGGTCGTTTACTATAGAGTATGCCTAGATAGCCGCGAATGATGCGAATTCTTAGGTAGAACATAGCCTACCCGATATTTCTTTCTTCCCAGGCTTACTTCAGAAAATATAGGACGCCATTCGTGTCATTCGCGGCTATCCATACGAGCACCCTACGGTAAACGACCATTAGCGATCATTCGTGCTAGGAGTTTGGATGTCGTGATAGAACAGAAAAGTCCATCCCTCTTTTCCTCCTTCTTCCCACCATTTTCTTCTCAGTTCCATTGCTTTTTTTCCGTCATAATCGTACTTAGCTACGAAGCGGTGCTTCATCTGTTGCAATTGAGGTGCATCATCTGCTCCGAAGAAGATCGTTTCGTTATTTTCTTTTATCCAGAATACCTGGTGGAAAGGAGAATGTGCGCCGGTTACTTTGTACTGTATATAATCACCGATCATTCCTTCATCTTCTTTCAGGAATTCAACCTGTGCTGAATTCTTTAATACTTCCAACTCTTCCGGGATAAATGATGGCAGTCCTTTTTGCAGGGCAAATTCCAATTCCCTTTCCTGTACATAGTATTTGGCTGCCGGGAAGCTAAGCTGACGATGATCACTTCCCATAGCTACGCCGCCAGCATGATCTTTATGTAAATGGCTCATCAGCACTTTAGTGATCTCCGAGGGATTGATCCCCGCCTGCTGCAGATTTTCATGTAATTGCAGTTTTCCACCTCTGGAGAATCCCAATCCTGTATCCAGCAACAGAACATCCTGTTCTGTTATCACTACAAACGGTTGCACTTCCACCAGCAAACTGCCTACAGGCCTTGCCTGCAGATCATCCTGATCTTCATTAAAGGGAACGAAAAGCTTGGTCTTGTCGATGGTAAAGGATCCTTCGGAAAGGGGGATTATTCTCATCCCACAAATCTACATAACGCGAATGATGCGAATGGGTTTCTTATGAAGAAAGAATCTGGGAAAGGGCGCGGATGGTGCTAATTAATGGGCGTGGGGAGAGGAAAAGACACTTTTATTTTGTTTTTTTCACATGGTTGAAAAGAAGAGTTGATGGTATTTTGAGGAGGGGAATAAATATTTATTGATATGAATCACTTTGACCTTTTATATAAGCAGGAATGTTATAAGATTATAGGGTTGTGTATGAAAATCCATAATATTTTGGGGAGGGGGTTTAGTGAGTTGGTTTATCAGGATGCGTTGGAGATAGAGTTAGTAAAAGAGAAAATTCCATTTGAGAGGGAAAAGACATTTGCTGTTCAGTATGAAGACGAAACGCTCAGAAGAAAATTCAAGGTAGATTTCCTGGTATTTAATTGCATCATACTCGAATTAAAAGCCGTGCCATTTCTCTCCTTTGTTGAAAGCTTCCGCCAAACCCTCAACTATTTAAAAACCTCAGGAATCCAACTAGGCCTCCTGATCAACTTCGGACAAGACAAACTAACCTTTAAACGCATTATACGTTCCCAGTAATATCATCCCCCACCCAATCAATCTCTTTCATTTATCAGAGTTCCATTCGCATCATTCGCGCCTACCTAAGCATTTCTCTACAATAGAAAACCATTCGCACCATTCGTGCATAAAAAAGGCCCGCCCTAAAAAGAGCCGGCCGTTGCTAACCTATGAAAAACACCAGGTTCAAAGATATATAAAAACTTATCTTATTATATTTATTTTGTCTTGCCTCCAGGGTTTCTTTTTGCAGGATTATTTTTTAACCGCTCCTGCCGTAGCCGTCGCAGCTCCAGTATAAATCCGCGCTGATGGGTGAAAATGAGATTACTGCGTTGCTCTCCAACGATGTCCTTGAACCGGGCCCTGTATTTTACCTGCAGGTCCGTGATTTTTTGGCGCATGACGAGATTATCGCCCCTGTTCTCTTTGGCTGTTTTTTTCCAGTCCTTGAAATACTCTATAAAAACAGGTTTGAATTTTTTCGCCTCTTCAGGGCTCAGGTTGAGCCGCTGCTGTATATACTCACTCATTTTATCGCGGATAGTCGCATTGTCATCCACATCATCGTCTTCCTGGGCGAGAATAGGCGCGGCGGTCAAAACAAAAAGGCTAAGTATGAATAAAAATCTTTTCATGTTAGTTTAAGAAAATATCGTCTTCTTCTGTTTCATCAACAGGAATATCTTTAAGAAAATCCTGTATTTCTTTGTCAGATACGTTTTTCAGGAGGTTTTTGATATCAGTTGAAGCACCGTTTTTGGCCAGATCAAGTGTAGCCTCGTCTGCCAGGTCCACAAATTTGCTGATATCTTCCGTGCTCACTTTTTTCATATTTTTTTCGACCCAGGCATAAGGCTGCTTGTTTACACCGGGAGTGGACCGCTGATTCAACCATAACACAGCACTCAGTGCAACAATGGCTGTAATGGAAGCAGCGATCGCATATTTAAACCATTTTCCTGGAGCCATGCGGACAACAGGCGCTTCTTTCTTTTCTTCAACAACCGGCAGTAAGGGTTTTTCAAAATACCCTTCCGGCACCGTAAACGGATGCTGCTTACCCAGGCCGCCCAGCAGGGGGGAAATCTGCTCCAACTCCTCCTGTGCGTTCATATCCTCATAAAAAGCGATAGAGGGGTCAAGACTGGTAAAATAGTCTGCCGGGATCGTATAGGGAGATTGATTTGAAATAGCTGCCAGCAGAGGCGATAAATGCGCCAGCTCTTCAGCCGGGGTCACTGCTTCCATTGCCCTGATCCTTTGCAGGATATGGGTTGGCAGGCTTTCAAAATAGCCTTCCGGCACCTGATACCCGACCGGGGTGGCGGCTGCCAGGGAACTGTTAAGCTCCTGCAATTCCTGCAATATGGTAGCTGACTGTGGCATTTGTGGGATAATTGAGACGGTTTACCCTATTCAAAGTTTAATGGTTTTTGATATAATCCTCTATTTTTTTGACCGCATGATGATAGCTTGCTTTCAATGCTCCTTCACTGGTTTCCAACACCCGGCTCATTTCTTCATAAGGCATCTCATCATAATAACGTAAATTAAATACAACTCTTTGCTTATCAGGTAATTGCTGAATGGCGAGCTGTAATTTCCATTCCAGCTTCGCTGCGTCAAAATGCTGATCAGCTTTTACCTTCTCGCTCAGGCCGCTTTCCATATCGCTCAGACTCAATGTGCTTCTTTTTTTCTGCTGCTCCAGGAAGGTCAGGCTTTCATTGGTAGCGATCCGGTAGAGCCAGGTATAAAGCTGGCTGTCTTCCCGGAAATTCTCCAGGCCTTTCCATACCCTGATGAATACATTTTGCAATACGTCATTGGCATCATCATGGTCAACCACCATACGGCGGATATGCCAGTATAATTTCTCCTGGTATTTCCTGATAATGGCTGTATAAGCCCTTTCTTTCGTAGCAGTTTCCCTGAACTGTGCGAGCAATTCGGTATCGCTTTCACCGGTTAGCGGCATGCTGTTGGTTTTTCAATTTTTAGATGCATAAAATACTAAAATGTTTAATCCCTCCTAAAGTTAAAAATGCAAAAGTCAAAATGCAAACCGGTCTGGCGCATTTTGACTTTTGCATTTTTGATCGGGACTTTTATTGTTTTATCCGTTTTTCTTACGCTGAATAACTTTTTCTGCTGCTGCCACAATATCCGGAATGTCCAGTCCGTATTTTTTCAGCAATTCTTTGGGTGTGCCGCTTTCTCCAAACGTGTCTTTTGTGCCTACATATTCGATAGGCACGGGGAAGTGTTTGGCCGCACATTGCGCGATCGCATCGCCCAATCCGCCGATGATATTATGTTCTTCTGCTGTAACCACGCAGCGTGTTTTACGGATAGAAGCCAGTACAGCTTCTTCATCGAGCGGTTTAATGGTGTGTATATTGATCACTTCCACGCTGATCCCTTTCTCCTCCAATTGAACACCGGCCTGTATGGCATTCCATACCAGGTGGCCGCAGGCAAAAATGGTCACGTCTGTTCCTTCGGAAAAACGTTGTGCTTTACCGATCTTGAAATCTTCTTCTTTGGTGAAAATAGGCCATACCGGACGGCCGAAACGAAGATATACAGGCCCTTCACGGTCAGCGATTGCCAGGGTGGCTGCCTTGGTTTGTGCATAATCACAGGGAACGATCACCGTCATGCCGGGCAGCATCTTCATCAGCCCTATATCTTCCAGTATCTGGTGGGTTGCTCCGTCTTCTCCGAGCGTAACACCTGCATGGGATGCACAGATCTTTACATTCTTACCACTATAGGCAACAGACTGACGGATCTGGTCATATACACGGCCGGTAGAGAAATTGGCAAACGTGGTTGTGTAAGGGATCTTTCCGCCAATGGTCATACCGGCAGCGATACCGATCATGTTCGCTTCAGCGATACCGCATTGCACAAAACGTTCAGGAAATTCTTTCATGAATTGCTGCAGCTTCAATGAACCCGCGAGATCAGCCGTTAATGCAACAATATTGGGATTTTTGCGGGCTGCTTCCACAATCCCGTCTCCAAAGCCACTTCTTGTATCTTTATTGCCAGTAGGTTGAATATCTTTTAATGCCATAGTGTTTTATTAGAGCGTAAAAGTAAGGAATTTGAAGCGATGCTTTCTAATTCAGCTCTCTTGGTTTCCCTCCAAAAATTGCCTGATCTGCTTTAAGTTTTTGTTCCCATTCCCATGCTGTCTGCATCATTTCATCGAGTGTGAAAGCAGGTTCCCAGCCGAGGCGGGTTTTGGCCAGATCATTATTGGCATAAATGGCAATTACATCGCCGGGGCGGCGCGGGCCGATCTCATAATTCAGTTTCACTCCGCTTACCTTTTCAAAAGAACGGATCGCTTCCAACACAGTCACACCATTTCCGGTGCCGAGGTTAAAGACCTCGCAAATTGCATTGTTCTTTTTTTGTTCCAGGTATTGGATCGCTAAAGTATGTGCATGCGCAATATCGCTTACATGTATATAATCGCGGATGCAGGAACCATCGCGTGTAGGATAATCATCTCCGAACACTGTCATCTTCGGCAGTTTGCCGATGGCCGTTTGGGTAATGGCAGGCACCAGGTTTTGCGGCCGGCCGATCGGCATTTCACCGATCTGTATGGAAGGATGTGCTCCCACAGGGTTGAAATAGCGCAGAAGGATACATTGCGTACCGGCGCTTTTGGCAAATTCATGGATGATCTGCTCACCCATCTGCTTGGTATAACCATAGGGGGACTCCGCAGGCTTGGGAACAGTCTTTTCCGTAACAGGGATCTCATCCGGGTTGCCATACACCGTGCAGGAAGAGGAGAAAACAAAGAAAGGAATATTGAATTCCTGGACACACTTTAATATGTTGATCAGGGAATTATTGTTATTCTCAAAATACATCAGCGGTTTTTCCACCGATTCGCCTACGGCTTTGTAAGCTGCAAAATGGATAATGCCTTCGATGTCTGCATTTTCCTGGAAGATCGCAAACGTATCATCGAAATTGCAGAGGTCTACTTTGTAGTTCTTGATCTTCCTGCCGGTGATCCTTTCCACACCTTCCAGTATGGCGGGATTGGAACGGCTGTTGTTATCAACAGAAATTACATCATAGCCCTGCTCAATAAGATCCACGATGGTATGGGAACCAATAAAGCCGCAACCACCAGTTACAAGTATTTTAGCCATAAAAAAAATTCCCGGCAAAAGTCTGGATTTTTTTCCAAAGTAATGCCGACGGGGGAAGGTTTAAACAGTTAGCTCTGATCAAATGAACAGGTGTACAAGGTAATAAACGCCTGTTGCCAGCAGCCCGCTCACGGGAATGGTCAGCACCCAGGCCCAGATCAGGTTCACCGTAACGCCCCAGCGAACAGCAGAAAGACGTTTGGTAGCGCCCACACCCATGATCGCGCCCGTGATAGTGTGGGTGGTACTCACCGGTATTTTAAGCGATTCGGTAATAAAAAGCGTAAGAGCGCCGGCAGTTTCTGCCGCCACGCCTTCAAACGGAGTTACTTTGGTGATGCGGGTACCCATGGTCTTTACGATCTTCCAGCCACCGCTCATGGTACCCAATGCGATGGCAGTGTAGCAGGCCAGCGGCACCCAGGGTTCCATATGGTCAAGGCTATAGCGGGTAGGGTCGGTGGCGATAAGCGCAGCCATGATAATACCCATTACTTTCTGTGCATCATTACCACCGTGGCCGATACTGAATATGGCGGATGATACCAGTTGCAGACGCTTGAACCAGGAAGTTGCCTTATGCGCATTCAGGTTGCTCAGGTATAAGGAGAAAATGGCCATTATTATAATAATAAGGCACATCAATATCCATTTGAAATTTTGTGAATGGAATACCACTTTCAGAAAAAAAGAATCGTAGTGCGATTTCAGCTTGGCCGGGTCGGTTTCCAGGTGTGTAAATAAAAAGAGAAGAACACCCAGGATCACCAAAGAGGAAAATATTTTGGGGCCCCTGGTCCTTTTAAAGGAATAAATAAACCAGAGGGAAATAACAAAAGCTACTATCATACCGATCAGGGGCGCCAGGAAAATGAATGCAGCGATCTGGATCACCGGGCCTGAGTTAACAGAACTGAATGAACCGGAGTGAGCGATAGCCGCGCCGGCAAAACCGCCGATCAGTGTATGGGACGAAGAGGAAGGAATGCCGCGCCACCAGGTAAACAGGTTCCAGATGATAGCGGCGATCAACCCGGAGAAGATCACTTCCAGGGTGATAAAATCATGTTTTACAGTTTTGGCAATCGTGTTTGCCACACCATGGTCCCTGAAAATAAAGAAAGCCACGAAGTTGAAAAGAGCTGCCCAAAGTACTGCCTGGAAAGGCGTGAGCACTTTAGTGGAAACCACTGTGGCAATGGAATTGGCCGCATCATGAAAGCCATTGATATAGTCAAAGATCAGTGCTAATGCTATAATAACAATAAGGAAAGTGGTCATATAATATATTTACAGCGGGTCGGGCCCATATAAGTCAAAAATCAAAAGTAAAAAGTAAAAAAGGGATCGGGTGTATTGTAAGCTACCGTTTTGAGGGCCGTTTTTTTAATTTTTAATTCTGACTTTTTACTTTCTACGCGTATTTAATAATGATAGACTCTATCACATTGCTGGCATCTTCGCATTTATCGGTCACGATCTCCATTACCTGGTAGATCTCTCTTTTCTTGATCACTTCTTTGGCATCGGGCTCTGTAGCAAACAGGCGTTCGATGCTCATGTCGAAAATATCATCTGCCTGGTTTTCGATGCTGTTGATCTTTACCAGCGCCTCGGTGATATTGCGCATGTTCTTCATATCGCGGAGCTCTTTTACGGCGATGCGGATCTGGTAAGCGCCCTGCTCAATCAGCTCTGCCATTTTCTGCATGCCCATGTCGTTGGGGTTCACACGGTAGAAATTGATCTTTTTAGCAGACGCATATATATAGTCGGCGATATCATCCAGTGAAGTGGCGAGGTAGTGAATGTCTTCCCGGTCGAAGGGTGTGATAAAGTTGCGGCCAAGCTCGGTAAACACGCTATGGGTAAGTTCATCATTGGCATGCTCCAGGTCTTCGATCTGGGCGATGAGAGCAGCGCGTCTGTCAAAATCTGTTTCGGCTACCACATCTTTCATCACCGTTCCCATTTTAGCTACATTGTCTGCCACCTGCTCGAAAAGTTCAAAGAATATCCTGTTCTTAGGCATGAAAATTTTCAAAAATGAATTAAGTCCCATATCATGTTTTTAACTGGTTGCGAAATTACCGGCTTAAGGGAGCAGACCCGGAAAAATAGCCGGAATTAATAATTCCTTAATATTAATTATTACCCTAATGCTTTGATTTTTATTTTATAACTACTTAGCTCTCACTATTTAAAATAAAGGTACATTCTTTTAAGTAAGCTGAGCAAAACGGCCATAACATTCTCATAACATTGCCTTCACAATTCCTTAATTGCTGCATAACATGCCGTTAATCTTCCCATTATTCCTTTGCCGGAAATTACTTCTATGCTACTGCGGCTGAAATTACTGTTGATTCTCTCATTTGCATTTTCTTTCACTTACGCACAAAACAAGATTTCTGGTAAAGTTTCCAATGAAAAAAATGAGCCACTGCCAGGTGTGTCTGTAAAAGTTGCAGGTCAGACCGGCGGAACTTCTACCGATATTGAAGGCCGCTATACCTTAACGCTGCCTGCCGGTAAATATGAACTTGAGTTTTCTGCTGTTGGATATGAAACAAAGACCGTAACAGACGTTGAGGTTACCAACCAGCTCAATGAACTGAACGTTGTATTAATAATAAAGGCAAAAGAAGGGGAGAACGTAGTGGTTACGGCAAGACGTTCCAGCGCCCGCCTCGAAAGCGTGAACTCTGCCATCTCCTTTCAAAAAAATACCAACACGGTAGCTTCTGTGATTTCTGCAGAAAGCATCCGCCGCTCTCCTGATAAAAATACCGGTGAAGTGTTGAAGCGTACACCCGGCACGAGTATCCAGGATGGCAAATACCTGGTAGTAAGAGGTCTGGCTGACCGCTACAACCAGGCAATGCTGAATGGCATATTGCTTTCCAGCACTGAGCCCGACAGGAAGACCTTCTCTTTCGACATCTTCCCTTCGGCCATGATAGATAATATTATTATCAATAAGGCATTTGTTCCTGAACTGCCCGGTGAATGGGCCGGCGGTCTGGTGCAGGTGAATACAAGGGATATTCCTGCAAAAGACTTCTTTAATATACAGATCGGTACCGGTTTCAACACTCAAACGGTCAGTAACGATTTCTATTCCTATAAAGGTGGTAAACTCGATTTCCTGGGAATCGATGATGGTCAAAGAGGCCTTCCCGCTTCCTATGGTTCAAAGAACCAGTTCAAAGTGTTGACCCCCGCTCAAAAAATTGAAGTAGGAAAGCAATTTGAAAATATCTGGGCTCCTGAAAAAGTATCTTCTCCTATCAACACTTCCTTCCAGGCGAGTGGTGGTTTTAATAAGAAATTCAGCGGTGATAAGCAACTGGGCGTTATACTCGGTCTTACATACAATAAATCCAACCGCTATCTTAAGCTGACCAACAATGGTTATGCGTTTTCTGACGATGTTTCAGGCAATACGGTAATAACACCTGACTTCCTGTATAATGATAACCGTTATGCACAGGATGTATTATGGGGAGGCATGGGCGCACTGACCTTTCAGTTCAATGCCAACAATAAAATATCCTATAAAACCATCTTCAATGTAAACACCACAGACTATACCACCAACCGTGGCGGCGAAGTGAACAACGGCCGTTCCTCTCTGGACAGTCTGAAAGGTTCTGAACTTGGTTTCAAACAAAATATGTTCTGGAGCAATCAGCTTACAGGTGAGCACAACCTGTCGCTCTTCCAGCAGGCATTCAAACTGAAATGGTATGGAGGCTTCAGCATCCTGGATTCTTATATCCCTGATCAGCGCCGCCTTACTTACAGCAAAGACAATGAAAATAACCGCCCCTATCTCGCTAACATAAGCGGCGTACTATCACAGCAAAGTGGTAACCGCTTTTACCAGTTCCTGAATGATTATATCTATACCGGTGGTGCAGATCTGACCAAATCATTCCGGGCTTTTGGCTTCAACCAGTCAGTGAAAGTGGGTTATATGCTTCAGGTCAGGGACCGTTTGTTCGATTCCAAACCATTCTCGATCTACCTGCCCGGGGATAATGAGCAGTTGAGATTGCTTGGTCCTGACCAGATCTTTAACCCGGACAATTTCGGGACCGGCTTCGACAACAAATTTGCTTTTGAAGCACTTGATGCAAATATCTACCGTTACCTGGCCAATACTATCCTGAACGCAGGTTATATCCAGTTCGACAACCAGTTGTCACAAGCCCTGCGCGTGGTGTGGGGTGTGCGTGTAGAGAATTATGACCAACTGATGGGTAGTGTAAAAGTATGGGATAGCCGCCACTCACATACAGAAGTGACCGACTTCCTGCCCGGACTGAATGCCACGCTGAAGCTGAACAATAAAACAAATCTGAGATTGTCAGGGTCACAAACGGTGGTACGTCCTGAATTGCGTGAAGTAGCCCCCTTCCAGTTCTATGATTTTGATCTGAATGCTACCGTACAGGGTGCAACAGGTCTGCAACGTACCAAGATCACCAATGCTGACCTGCGTTACGAGCTGTATCCAAGAGCAGGTGAAACATTCAGCATTGGCGTGTTCTACAAACATTTCGACAAGCCAATTGAGCAGATATTCCAGTTAGGTGGCGGCGGATCAAGCACTATCAACTTCTCCAATCCTGAAAAAGCAGAAGCTTATGGAGCTGAGCTGGAGTTCAGGAAGAGACTTGACTTCACGGATGGGCTTAAGAATTTCACTTTCCTGACCAACCTGTCTTATATCAAGAGTAAGGTAAGCGATTCGAAGCTGACAATCGATCGTCCTTTGCAGGGCCAGTCAAACTACCTGATCAATGCAGGCCTGCTGTATGATCTGGAGAAAGCCGGACTCAACGCGAGCGTGTTGTTCAACCAGATCGGTAAGAGGATCGCTTTCGTAGGTTCTATAAATTCAACAGGTTCCGGTATGTCTGAATTCCCTGATACATGGGAAGCTTCAAGACCGCTGCTTGATTTCCAGATTGCCAAGAAGGTCATACAAAATAAGGGTGAGATCAGGCTGAACGTGTCTGATATCCTGAACAAGAAAGCTTATTTCTATCAGAATGTAGATGGTAACACAAAGCTGAACAAGGGTGTGGACATGTACAGGTTTACCCGTCAGTATGGCACCACTTTCAGCATCACATTCGGATACAGTCTGTAATCAACAAGTCAACAATAAAAAGTACATAAACACAGAAATCATAAAAAATGAAAAAGATCATTCTTTATTCAGCACTTGCCATCGCAGCATTCACAGGATGCCGGAAGATTGAAACGGATGGCGAAAAAGAAGTTATCATCGTTCCTAGTGGTGGCAATGGCGGCGGCACCACAGGGGAAACCATTACCCTGAAGGGACGTATCACTTCCGATACGATCTTGAGAAAAACGAATACATATATCCTGCAAGGAAAAGTATATGTGACCAATGGTGCTAAAATGACCGTAGAAGCCGGAACAGTGATCAAAGGAACATACAGTGGAGCAGAAGTGGCAGCCCTGATCATTGCACGTGGCTCACAGATCATTGCACAGGGAACAGCAAGCGAGCCGATCGTTTTCACTTCCAATTCACCTAATCCACGCTCAGGCGACTGGGGTGGTATCGTATTGCTGGGTAAAGCAGCGATCAACGCAACGTATACTGCAGATATAGCAAGCGTATATCCCAATAACCCCAATGTATTGATCGGTGCCGGTACCTTCCAGATCGAAGGTGGTGTAGACAATACTTATGGTGAAGGTGTATGCGGTGGCGGTGCTAACCCTGTTAACGATGACAATTCAGGTGTATTGAGCTATGTGCGCATCGAGTATGCAGGCTATGCATTTATCCCTGATAAAGAGATCAACAGCCTGACCATGGGTGCAGTAGGTTCTGGCACAACAATCGATCACGTGCAGGTGACTTATGCAAAAGATGATGCGTACGAATGGTTCGGCGGCACGGTTAACTGTAAATACCTGGTTGCTTACAGAACACAGGACGATGATTTCGATACAGACAATGGCTATAGCGGTACTGTACAGTTTGGCCTGATCGTTCGCGATTCTTCCAATGCAGACGTATCCAACTCAGAAGCATTCGAGAGCGATAATAACGCCACCGGTACAACAGCTACACCTAAAACTTCTGCCATCTTCTCTAATGTAACAGCGATCGGTCCGCGTGCCACACTCGCAAATGTTGGCAACAGCTATTTTCTTGCAGCGGCACAGATCAGGAGGAACTCTGCCATTTCTATTTTCAACTCTGTGTTTATGGGATGGCCCCGTGGCCTGCTGATCGATGCCAGCACTGGTACTCCAACTGACCTCAATATAGGCCTTCCAACAGGTACCGGCGAGTTGAGGTTCAAGAACAACATCATCGCAGGTTGTGGCAACCACCCTTCATTCCCTGCCTGGGCCCCTGTAAAATATTCTGCAGGTACTAACGCTGCAGCACAATCTTCAGACGCGGAAATCCTTGCCTGGGTTAACCTTGCTGCAAATGGCAACCAGATCATCACCAACAACGAGAATGTAGGTTATACCCGCCCCTTCGACTATCTCAATCCAGACTTCACGCCGTTTGGATCTGGTAGCGTATTAGGTCAGCCTAACCCTATCATCAATGGTTACTCCTTCACTGATTCTAAACTGGCCAACAACGCCTTTATAGATAAAACAGTGACCTTCCGTGGTGCTATCTCTCCTTCCGGAGACCTGGCAAGCTGGTACAAAGGCTGGTGCGTGTTCAACTAAGCATCTGTTCAATAAATGGGATTTATATGATCGCCCCGGTTTTGGCCGGGGCGATTTTTATTTATAGAGAGGGGCGTAAGCATACACAATTTCGTATGGCGTGTTGCGAAGGGATGGCAGCATCTGACCGATCAGCACATCCTGCTTTTGCGGAGTAGGTTCACAGATGGTGTACTGATCGCCATTATAAAGAACAGGCATCCCTACAGGCTTATCCAGCTTCACGGCAATGGTGATATGTTTGGGATAAGACAATACGATCATCGGCAGGTTATAAATTTCTTTTACGAGATAGAAAAATAAAGCTGCCCTGTCCTCACAATCGCTATACTCATACAACAGGGTTTGTTCCGGTGTAAAGCGCTTTTCCTTTCCAAACACATCGGAGTCTTTTTCAAACAGGAAAGCGTAGCGGGTAAAGCGCATAAGATAATCAACCCCGTTCTTGGCGTTCAGGCCTTTTACGTTTTGCTTCAGCAGAGGAATAAGAGAGCTGTATGTTTCCTTGCTGAGCGGAATATTGAAATAAGAGGCATAATCCACTACCGGGTAATTGGCGAAGATCGTTTTTATCTGAGGGTTCAGCTTTATCTTAAAATGATATTCTGTCTGGTAAATATTGAAGAGCAGGTCCTTTTCGAGGTAATCTTCCGGCTTAAAGCTGGGCAGTTGATTGATCTTATAAGAAAATGCTTTTTCTGCACCGGGTATATAAACCGGCAGCTCGGTAAATTTTTCCTGGTCAAAATCGATCATTGATCCGTAATCATGATAATTAAGGCAAACGTATTGCTTACCGTCTTTGAAATGATAAGGGATATCGTAAATGACTTCATCGCTTTGCACATAAAACAGGATCTTGCCATTGGCGATCTGCAAAGTGGCATTATAACCTGATTTGCAAAGAAGGAACCATTTATAGATCGTATAAGCGGTATAGTTCTCTTCTTTCGGACTGATGGATTGGGCGGTCCGCCGTATCAACTGGTAATACAGCCAGTCGTCGAGCTTGTATTGCTCTTTATAAAAAAGCATCTTTTTTACCAGCCCTTCATAATTGCCGGCATTCAGTTTATCATAGAACGCCGTGATGCTCTCCAGGGAAAGCGGCCCGTCGAAACTGGTTTTGAAAGCATCATCAATGTCCAGTTCAACCGTATCACCATAAAAATCAAAACGGATAGGCTGTGTATTCCTTGGAGAAAAAGAAGATAGCAGGCTGATCAGCAAGAGCCCCAGGATGGGAAGTATAGGGAGTTTTATTTTCACGGGACAATCAATCCACTATAAAATTATTAAAACTTAACAATAAGGTAATATTAAATTTCGGGAGTATCGCAACGGGCGCAAAGGACACGCAAAGAACGCCACGTTGCGCACTCCGCGTAACCTTTGCGCCCGTTGCGATACTTCTGAAACAAAGAGAGGAATAGTTAAAAAAAGCCACTCAGGAAGGACGACCGGAGTGGCTAAACTGCATGAGAAGACTTGCCTGGATGGAATAACTGCTAAAAAACCATCCTGCAAATGGGAACGACTTGGAAGAAAGAACTGGCGTAAAGATGGGGCTTGTTTGTTAAGGGGTTATTACAACAGCATTAACTCAATATTAAATCAGATGATCTTTTCTTAAGCTACTTCCAGCAACTCATTTTCACCTTTTTCAACGCTTAAACTGAAAAGATATTCCAGGCTTTCAGGAATGCTTTTGCTGTAATCCATCTGTATCCTTTCGTCATTATTGATCCAGTCTTCAAGATGATCACTGAATGTATGGTCAATATTTTTCAGTACGCGGATACCCATTTCCTGCAAAGCGGCTGCATTGCATTGCTGCTCATACTGGCTGCGGATGGGGATGGACATGATCTTTTTACCCAGGTGCAGGGCTTCGGCCGGCGTTTCAAATCCTCCGCCGGTGATGATGCCACTGCAATGGATCAGGCTTTCATTAAAAGCCTGTTTGTTGACCGGCAGCAAACGCAGGTTATCTTCCTGTTTTGGTTGCAGCACCTGGCCGCAAAACACATCGAACTGGAGATCGCTGAAGGCGCTGAATATTTCCACCAGTTGCGATTCGCAATAGGAAGGCAGGTACACGGTGATATAACCTTTATCGGTAGGGTTAGCCTCCAGTATTTGTTGTTTTACCACAGGCGTAAAAATGAAATGATCATACGATTTAAAATGCAGGCCTACATAATGCGTGGCTTTTGCATAATTTTTCAGTATCCACTCACCTGTTGAATTTTTTACAGAAGGCCTTGGGGTGCGGGGTGAATAAAAGCTGGCCTGGTGTCCGAAATTAATGGACGGGACTTTTTTACGGGCGCAGGCCGCTGAGGTGATATAATCAAAATCGTTGAGCACAAGATCATATTTCTCCACTGGCAGGTCCCGGATCTCCTGCCGGAGACGGAAGGGATGAATGCCTTTGGCGATTTGCCAGTAGTCCAATCCCCCGCTGCAATTATAATAGAGGCTTAAGCCTTTGCTGCGGTACTTGATCGGAGCATCAAGTGCAAGATGACTGTTGCCACCACTAAGGAAAATATCAATATTGCCGTACTCTTTCAGGTATGGTAATAATTCCATGGCGCGGCTGATATGTCCGTTGCCTGTTGCCTGTATAGCATATAGTATGTTCATATTGCTGAAGGTTGGGTTAAAGAATGCAGATAAATAGCTATTTCGTTAGTGATCACTTCGGGTTTGGGCTTGGGTTGTTTCACCGGTTCGGGTGGGGTCTCTTCCTGTTCGTGTGTATATAAATGCCAGTCGTTATTATAATATTCCAGGGAAGTCATGTGCTCAACCCAATCACCTGAATTGAGATAAGTGACGGCCCCTTTTTCATTGCTATAAACCCTTTTGCCGGGCTGATGAATATGACCGCAGATCACGCAGTCATATTTTTTTTCAATGGCCAGTTCAGCGATCATGGTCTCAAAAGCATCAATGCGCACAAAACGTTTATGAAACTGCTCCATGATCCTTTTGGAAAGGGAAACTTTTTCCCGCCCCAGCAGTTTCATCATTTTATTGATCATTTTGTTAAAAGCCAGCAGCATTGCATAACCATTGCTGCCGAGCTTGCCCCAGAATTTGGCCTGGTTGGCCGTGGTGTGATCAAACACATCACCATGGAAGATCCAGTTCATTTTCCCATCTATCTCTATCACTACTTTATCGGCCAGTTGAAAATTGCCAAGGTGGAGATCGGCATACCGGCGCAATGTTTCATCATGGTTGCCGGTGATGTAAATAACCCTTGTGCCATTGGAGAGCAGGTAGAATATCTGTTGAATGGCAGAGATATGATGAAGAGGAAAATAATGTTTGCTGAATTGCCATCCGTCAATAATATCGCCATTGAGTATAAGAAGGCGGGGTTCGATGCTGTTGAGGTAGCTGACAAACTCTTTTGCCCGGCAGGCATACGTGCCAAGGTGCAGGTCGGATATTACAGCTACATCAACGGGACGTTTTTGCATTCAAAAGGTTTGGTAAAGTTCAGGATGGTATATAACCGTAGTATTAAGGGAGTATTAAGCATTTATGAAGAGTCAACACAATCCTTCACAGTTTCATGACCGTAGCTTAACCTTCCGGTCACACTATCTGTCTTTCTTTGTGAAACCTTCAGACGTGAAAGTTTTTCTTACATCTTTAATCCTCCTTGCAACACTTCCTTCTGCTACCCCTTCACGGTTAGCTCAGCAAACGCCCATCGATACCCGGCCCGCCAAAAACCTGATCATCGTTACGATTGACGGCGTGCGCTGGCAGGAAATATTCAATGGCGCAGATGAAGACCTGATCAATGATCCGAAGTTTACTCCCGACACCAGTACCATCAAAGCACTTTACTGGTCGGATAATAAAGAGCAAAGGCGCAGGCAACTGATGCCTTTTTTTTGGTCGGTGCTAGCAGGAAAAGGACAGTTGTATGGCAACAGGCAACTTAACAATAAAGTGAATGTGGCTAACCTGTATGCTTTTTCTTATCCCGGCTATAATGAGATATTCACCGGCACTACAGATCTGCTGGTATCATCCAACAAAAAAAGATACAACAGCAATATCAATGTGCTCGAATACCTGGAGAGCAGGGATGAGTTCAAAGGGAAAGTGGCCGCCTTCACTTCATGGGATGTGTTTCCCTATATCCTCAACGAACAAAGGAATGGAATACCTGTCAATAGCGGTTATGAAAAAGTGGAAGGCGAACATCTATCCAATGGGCAGCAACTCGTAAATAAAGTGCAGGAAGACGTGTATCACAAAAGCGGTACACGCTACGACCAGCTCACTTTCCTGGCTGCACGCGAATACCTCGAAGAACACAGGCCCAGGGTGCTTTTTCTGGGATTGGGAGAAACCGATGAGTACGCCCATTCCGCCCGCTATGATATGTACCTGGAGCATCTGAACAAGGCGGACAGGCTGCTGGCTGAATTATGGCATTGGGTACAAACCACACCAGACTATAAGGACAATACATCTATTATCATCACCACCGATCACGGAAGAGGATACCGCGATGCAAAATGGGCATCCCATCATCTTTTTATCCGTGGCTCCTCGCAAACATGGCTGGCCATGATGGGGCCGGGCGTGGCTTCGCTTGGTGAAGTAAAAGACGAACAGCAATTGTATCTGCAACAGGTAGCCGGAATGATCGCCGGACTGGTTGGTGAGGAATTTGAACCTGGAGCAAAGATCGCTTCGAGAAAGTAATGATCAATCCTTTTTCCTGTCAAGCGTAAAACCGATGGAGGTGCCAACGTCTTCGCGGCTGCGCGCATGAATGGTTTGTCCGTGCGCTTCGATGATATGCTTGCAAATGGCCAGTCCCAACCCGCTTCCCGTTACATCAAGGCTGCGGCCTTCTTCTGTACGGTAGAAACGTTCAAAGATGCGCGTCAGGTGTTTTTCAGGAATGCCGATACCATCATCCCTTATTTCTACCAGCACATGCTTGCCATCAGTAATGTACATGCTGGCGGTGATGGAGCCGTTTTGTTTGCCGTATTTAATGGAGTTCTCCACCAGGTTCAGCAATACCTGTCTTATTTTTTCTTTATCGGCAAAAACCGTGAGCGGGGATTCACAACCTTTCTTGATGCTGCAGCGGATATTCTTTTGCTCCGCCATAATGGAGATGCTTTCAAATGTTTCTTTCACGAGGTCCTGGATCACAAAGTTTTGCTTGATCAGGTTCAACTCTCCTCTTTCCAGTCTTGATATTTCGTCCAGGTCATTCAGCAGGTTGGTAAGCCTTTCCACATTAGTGGCCGTTTTTTCCAGGAACTTTCTGTTTACCTGCGGATTTTCCAAAGCGCCTTGCAGCAAGGTATCTACATAACCCTGTATGGCAAATACAGGTGTTTTGAATTCATGGGAAAGATTTTGAAGGAACTCTTTTCTGAATTGTTCATTTGCCCGCAGCAGTTCTATTTCCTGTTTGTTTTCCGTTGCCCAGGCTTCCACGTCTTCCCTTACTTCATCAATGCTTTTCTTAGGTAAAATGTATTTATAGTAGGTTTCCTGTCTTTTGGTGGCTTTGGTCTGGTAAATGAATTTATAAATGAGCTTGATCTTCCGGTAGATAAATCTTTCCAGCACGAAGCTGATCAAAAAATAACCGCCTCCCAGTATTACCAGAAAAGAGATCAATACCGGTTGCCATCTTCTTTCAATAATAAATACCAGCAGGCTGATCGGGGCAGCGAGGCCCAGAGCAGTAAGAAAAGAAAGCTGACGGGGAGAGATATTTTTAAGGGAGAACATGTAATGAAGTTACGCTTCAAAGCTCAAACTTATATCCTACTCCCTTCACCGTTGTTACGCAATCGATCCCCAGTTTCTGGCGGATCTTGCGGATATGGACATCGATCGTCCGGTCGCCTACGATCACATCATTGCCCCATACCTGGTTGAGTATTTCGTTGCGAAGGAATACACGCCCTGGCTTCTGGGCCAGGAGATACAATAATTCAAATTCCTTTTTCGCCAGCACGATATCATTACCGTCCACCTGCACCATAAAGCGCTCGGGGTCTATTTTGATGTTTTCCAGTTCCAGGGTCTTGACCTCTGTTTTATTCAGCCGGCGGAACAAAGCGTTCACGCGGCTCAGGAAAACTTTTGGACTGATCGGCTTGCTTACATAATCGTCAGCACCGGTTTCCAAACCCCTGATCTGGCTGCCATCATCATTTACGGCTGTGAGGAAAATGATCAGGGTTTCTTTGAAAGCTGCCTGTGTGCGGAGGATCTGGCAAACTTCCACCCCTGTTTTTTTCGGCATCATTACGTCCAGTACTACCAGGTCAGGTTGGGTACGCCGTGCTTTTTCCAGGGCTTCATCCCCGTCTTTGGCAGTTATCACATCGTATCCTTCGCCGCTGAGGTTGTATTTTAAAATTTCTAATATATCCGGCTCATCGTCGGCTATCAACACTTTTCGGGCCTTAGTTTCCATGCCAATGAAAGTTTGCGCAAAGCTACTGGGAAATTGCTGGCGCAAAAAACCCCGGCTCTTTGTTCATACAGACTTAATGATAACTTAATATCAGGCACGGTTTTGTGATAGGAAAATGCAGGCCGGGCGGAGACAACCTTATGTTCCGGAAACCGTCCTATAACTGTGTCGGAGAAGTTTAAGGTTAAAGGTTTAGCGTTAAGGCCTCAATGCCTTAGTTTAGCAAAAACCTTTAAACTTTTAAACCATTAAACCTTAAACAGTTACTAACTTTGCATCTATCCTTATGATTTCAATATTGAGATACCTTGTTTTATGGACTGCTTTCCTGGCTTTTTCTACAAGCCTGGCAGCACAGCTTAATATCAATAATGCTGCTATCACAATAAAGCCACCCAAGAACAGGGAGCTTTTCCATGATTATATTGATAAAGAACAAAAAGACCTGCTGAGTGCGGATGGGAAAGCCGATAATGAACTGGTGTATTCCGGCAACGACGAAGTAAACCTTCTACTCACCAAAGCCATCGGCCAAACGGTTGATGAATTCCAATACAACATAGAAGCAGATACTTTACTGGACCACCGGTTGAAAGTGAACTACCTCACCGGCATGTCGAACCTGCTGAAATATGTACGCAATAACTGGCGTACAAAAAAAGTGAACCTGCTGCATCTTCCGCAGATCATCAACGGATATAAGCAATGCGTGGTTGAAGACAGGGATGGTAAAAGCATAGAGCCGGTGATCGCTCCTTTATCTTATGACGCCGGAACAGCCGTGCTTGCTGCCAATATTTTTTCTTCCAATAAAGGATACCAGCCATCCAAAGACCAGCTTGTTTTAAAATATTGTGTACTACATCCGGCTTCCACATTTGTTACCCTTAAGGATAATCCCAATGTGCCTTTTGCAGACAGCCTGGTGAAAGCCGTGGCAAAAAGATATCCTGCTCAGTTGTACACCTACGCACAGGCCAATAATAAACTGGGAGGCATTATCCGTAGCATTAATGATGATGAATTTGTGAAAGCCGTTACCCGCATGGCCAGGAGCAGAAGCGGACAACAGTATTTCCCTTTCCTTGATAATATCGTGAAAGGAAAAATAACTTTTGAGGAACTGGATGCTGCAGAAAAAGATTCAGTGCAGTATTTCCGGCTGCTGGTGAAAACGCAGATGGATTATATGCAAAGGGCGATCAATAAAGACACGGCCATTGCATTTAAAGAGCTGACGTCAAAACTGGAAAAGAAGGCAAAAGATGTGTTTGTAACAACCATTAACGGATTGCACAATGAATCGGATGCTGTCCGTTTCAGATGCATTCAGCCATTAACAGCGCAGGAATTGTATTACCTGGCGGTGCTCACAGATGGATTGATCTATACGTCCAGCTATACAAGCGGTGTGTACCCGCAGATGATGAAAAAGATCAATAACCGAGGGGATTCCTTATTGCTTAGCCTGAACTTTGATCATTACCGCAAATTCATCAGTCAGGCTGCAGCTTATAATACCCTGGGCAATTTTCTTTCCACCTTCCCCCGGCATGATGAAGCGACCGACCTGATGAAAGCTTTTGTAGGTGGATTGGAAAAAACAGAAGGATTGGAAGATGGAGTGGACGTAGCAGATTCTTATGCCAGCATTATTGAAACCAATAAAAAACTGGCAGCGGATGTGTTGAGCCTGGTGCAGGAAAATTATCAACGCAACCTTGACGAGAATAACAAGAAAGGAATTGTTATCTATAATATTTTAAATAAGCTGTTCCTTTCTGCTGATTCATCCAGGAATATTGATCTTACCAAGGAACTGGGCATTCCGCCGGTGTACAATGTACCTTTTTCTTCGCTGACCAATGAGAAGGGCGAAGTGATAGCCCAGGTATTCTTTTATGGTGATAAAGACGGGCAGGGAATATTCAACGGTTTCCAGAATATGTTTGGCGGAGGCAATTGGGCCATTGACCGTAATAATCCGCAATGGATCACGATCCGCTCAATCAAAGGCAATCCTGTGGTGATCTATGCCAATAAACCATTGCCGGAAGAAACCGGTGAAGATGATAAAGCGCAGCAGGCGCTGGATGATTACCTGGAAAAAAATAATATTCGTCCTACGGTGACCATCCACCGCGGGCACAGTTATTTCGCCAATTCAACCATTGCCTATATGGCACCATCTTCCCGCATCGTGTTCATGGGCTCCTGTGGCGGATTTCATTTGATTGATTCTATCCTGCATAAATCAGAAGATGCACACATCATTGCATCCAAACAGATCGGTAAAACGGCGATCAATAAACCGTTCTTCCAGTTGCTTACAGAAAAACTGCGGAACGGTAACAATATCGACTGGATACCTTTCTGGAAAGAATTCAAATCAAAAGCCAGTGTGGAAGGGTTTGAAGATTATATTCCACCATATAAAAACCTGGGAGCTATTTTTATAAAGGCGTATAAGAAATCGATGGGAGAGGAAGAAACAGATGGATGACGCCCGCAATGATCTAAGATATGATAAGAAAGGGGATCACCATAGTTGTATGTTTATTCTTCATTTCGAAGGCGCTCTTAGCTCAAGACAAAGCTTCTACCAATTCAGGCGGATGCCAGGTGCCGCTAAGCAGGCAGATTTTTCATGATTACGTGGACGCAGCCCAGAAAAACCTGGGAAGCCTTGCTGCTGCAGATATAGACAGGTTGCAATGCAAAATTGAAACCGACAGTCTTATCAAAGCGCAGGATAAAGTGCGTTATCTGCGTGGGATCGAAAATCTCCTGAAAGTTTTTGCAGCAGGTTATAAGAACAAGGAGGCGGGGAACAAACTGTTGCCGCAAACCATCCATGCATACGAATCCTGCATGGCAGCAGATAAGAATGGCAGCTCTATTGAGCCGGTAATAGAAAAAGCATCTTATGAGGTAGGCAGCCTGATCATCCGCGGAACGAAGATCGCGTTTGAAAAGAATACAGGGTTCAAGCCAGGCCAGCAACTGCTGGTGTTGAAATATTGTTCGCTTTACCCGGACCAGACATTCCAGACGCTCAAAGAAAATCCCGATGTGCCTTTTGCAGACAGCCTGGTGAAAGCAGTGGCAAAAAAATATCCTGCTCAGTTATATACTTACGCACAGGCCAATAACAAACTTGGTTACACCATCCGGAATATCATGGATGATAATTTTGTAAAAACGGTGGTGCGGATGTCCAGAAGCAAGAGTGGCCAGCAATATTTTCCTTTCCTGGATAATGTGGTAAAAGGTAAGATAACAATGGCTGATCTGGACGCTGCAGAAAAAGATTCTGTGTTGTATTACCGCCTGCTTGTTAAAACCAGGATTGAATATGTGCAGCGGGCCATGAATAAGGATACGGCCATAGCCTATGCAGAACTGGAAGCGCGCCTCCGGCAAAAAGCCAGCGATGTATTTGTTACAACTATTAACGGTTTGCATGAAAGACCGGATGCTGTCCGGTTCAAAAGCATTCAGCCGCTTACTGCACAGGAACTGTATTATCTCGCAGTGCTTACAGACGGATTGATCTATACTTCCAGCTATACGAACGGTGTGTACCCACTGATGATGAAAAAGATTAATAACCGCGGCGATTCATTGTTATCGGCAGTGCAGTATGATCATTACCGCAAATTCATCAGTCAGGCGGCTGCTTATAATACTTTAGGAGGCTTTCTGGCTTCTTTCCCTGACAGCAAGAGTGCAGATGAGCTGATGAAAACATTTGTAAGCCGGCTGGAAGAATCAGCAGGGCTGGAAGATGGGGTGGACGTAGCGGATTCCTATGCCAGCATTGCTGAAACATTGCCTGACCGGGCAAAGGAAATGCTGAAAAATGTGCAGGCGAATTATGAGCGGAACAAAAACCAGGGCAATACCAAAGGGCAAACTATTTATACCATTCTTAATAAATTATTCCTGTCGGCCGATTCTTCCAACAAGATCGATCTTACCAAAGAACTGGGTATCCCGCCGGTATACCGTGTACCTTTTTCATCGCTTATAAATGAAAAAGGAGAAGTGATCGTTCAGGTATTCTTTTTTGGCGATGAGGACGGCAAAATGGATTTTGGCATTTTCCAATCCATGTTCCCGCGCACACACTGGACGATCGATAAAAGCAATCCGCAATGGATACTGATCAAATCAACCAAAGACAAACCCATCTTCATCTATGCGAATATTCCGTTTGATGAGGAAACAGGCAAGGATGATATGGCGCAATCGGCTTTGCGGAACTATCTCCGGGAAAATAATATACAGCCAACAGTTACGATCAACCGCGGGCATAGTTATCATGCCAACACTACCATTGCGTATATGGCGCCTTCTTCCCGCATTGTGTTCATGGGCTCCTGTGGCGGCTTCAACCTGATCAATGCCATTTTGCAAAAATCACCCGATGCCCATATTGTCGCTTCAAAACAGATCGGCAAGAGGGATATCAACAAACCGTTCATTCAGTTGTTAATGGAAAAACTGAGGACTGGCGCCGATATTGAATGGATACCTTTCTGGAAGGAGTTCCGTAAAAATGCGAACGTAGACGGCTTTGATGATTATATTCCTCCACATAAAAACCTGGGAGTGATTTTTATTAAAGCATACAATTTGAGTCGGAACTTGAACTTGAGTCGGTCCGGAGTCCCGACTAAAGACTCCCGACTCCGGACCGACTCAAGTTCCCCCAAAACAAACTTTACTTAATTTCGCAACTCCTTAATTCTTCATTTTGGCTGAAGCAGCACCTAAAAAATTTGATATAGCGGTCTTACGGAGAGTTTTCAGTTATGCGGCACCGTATAAAAGAAAGTTTTACCTCTCGGTCGTGCTGGCGATACTGCTGGCGGTGATCACACCGGTAAGACCCTGGCTGATACAGTTGACCGTAGATAAATACATTGTTTTTTCAGTTGCGGAGATGGTGGTGAGGATGACGCTGATCCAGATCGGCCTGATCCTGCTGGAAACAGCCATGCGTTTTGCCTTCACGTTTATAACGGCCTGGCTGGGGCAGTCGGTGGTAAAGGACATGCGTATCGCTGTATATAAAAAAATACTGGGATTGAATCTTTCCCAGTTTGATAAAACACCGATCGGTACGCTTACGACCCGTACCATTAATGATATCGAATCCATCAACGAAATTTTTGCGGAAGGCCTGGTGCCCATCATTGCAGACCTGCTTTCCATTGTTTGCGTGCTGACCTATATGTGTTGGGTAGATTGGAAGCTGACCCTGGTGGCGCTTATTCCCTTTCCTATTATTATCATCGCTACTTATTATTTTAAAGAAAGCATTAATAAATCTTTTTTCAGGGTAAGAAATGCGGTCACCAATCTGAATGCTTTTGTGCAGGAGCATCTTACCGGCATGGCCGTGGTGCAGGCTTTTGCATCGGAAGACAGGGAGTTCAGCAAGTTTCAAAAGATCAATAAAGAACACCGCAACGCGAATATCAAAGCCATCTTTGCCTATTCCGTTTTTTTCCCGATAGTGGAGATCGTGCTGGCTTTGTCCATTGGCCTGATAGTGTGGTGGGCAGCTAAAGAAGCGTTGGACCTGCAGAAAAACCAGCAGGGAACCGTTATTTCATTTATCCTTTGCCTTAACCTGCTGTTCCGTCCGCTGCGTGTGCTGGCAGATAAGTTCAATGTATTGCAAATGGGTATTATTGCCAGCGAGAGAGTGTTCCGCGTGCTGGACAATGATGATGTTACCAAACCGCCTCCGGAAGGCTATCAACCATCACCGGCCAGGATAGAAGGAGCTGTAAGCTTTGATAAAGTATCGTTTGCTTACACGGATGATAAATATGTATTGAAAGATATCAGCTTTAATATACAGCCTGGCGAAACCGTGGCGATCGTAGGGCATACCGGCAGTGGCAAAACCACGATCATCAGCTTGCTGAACCGTCTTTATCATGTGAAGCATGGCGCGATCCGGATCGACGGACGCAATATTGAATCTTATGAACCCGATTTTCTCCGCAGGCATATTGGCGTGGTATTGCAGGATGTGTTTCTTTTTTCCGGCTCTGTGATCGACAATATAACGTTGCGCAATGAAGAGATCTCCAGGGAAAAAGTGATAGAAGCCGCAAAGCTGATCGACATGCACGATTTTATTATGCGGCTTCCTGGTGGATATGATTATAATGTAATGGAAAGGGGAGCCACGCTTTCATTGGGCCAGCGGCAGCTATTGTCCTTCATCCGGGCTTTATTATATGATCCTTCCATTCTCGTGCTGGATGAAGCCACTTCTTCAGTAGATACAGAAAGTGAACTGCTGATACAACATGCGATAGACACGCTGATCAAAGGCCGCACAGCGATCGTGATCGCCCACCGTTTGTCAACGATCCGCAAAGCGGATAAGATCATTGTGCTGGATAAAGGGGAATTGAAAGAAATGGGAACACATGAGGAGCTTTTGGCGAAAGGAGGGTTTTATGCGCAGTTGCACAGTATGCAGTTTGAGAAGCATCAGGTGAAGGTGTAGGGTTCCGTCATAAATTAAGCTGGTAATAAGGGAGCATGAGCCGAATAAATTGATTATTCGGCTCAGATATAGTCAAAAAATGAGCCGAATGATTAGTTTATTTGGCTCATCGATCTCCGATGAAAGATGCTAATTGGACAAACCTAAAATAATTAGTATTTTGCAGAAATGAAAAAAGCAGTTCCGGATAATACTGTATCCCAGGTTCAGGATGGTGAACACACCTTTATGAAAACCTTCTCTTCCCGGGAAGAGGCTGAACTATACCGCTTAAAAAGAGACATGGAGAGAAGCGATATCGAAAAATTTCATCTCTTTTGCAGAATGCTTCGCATAGGTAAGATGCTTTCGTCTGCTAAAATTGCGAATAGCTAAAGCAACCTTTGATTTATGGATGTAATGGATGAAGGGCTTTTGAAGTTCTGGTCAATACTGAACAAGCATGATGTAAAATATATCATGGTGGGCGGATTTGCAGTGAACATGCAAGGCTACTCCCGTGCAACCAGTGATGCTGATCTTTGGCTAAAAGACGATGTAGAAAACCGCAAAAATCTCCGAAAAGCATTTGATGAATTGGGATATGGCGATTATCCTTCCCTTGAAACATTGACTTTTGTTCCCGGCTGGACACAATTTTATCTTGCGGGAGGATTGGTGCTGGATATCATGACTGAGATGAAAGGTCTTGAAAATCAATCTTTTGATGAGTGCCTGCGAAATGCAAGGGTAGCCGACCTTAATGGTATAAAAGTTCCTTTTTTACACATAAATGATCTTATAGCCAATAAAAAAGCTGTCTTCAGGCCCAAGGATCAGATAGACCTTCTGGAGCTGGAAAAAATCAAAAAAATCCAGGAAGAAGCCGATCGCCAAAAAAACGCCTGAGTTTTCATCAATTTCCCATTTCCGATTCCTTTTTCACTTACCGACCCTTATCTTTGCGCCAAATTTCAGGAACTGTATGCGTTTAGAACGTCTCAAATGCTTGCCAGTAGCGGTTTTTAGCTTATTTCTTACCTTATCCGGCAGCATCGCTTTTGCCCAGCATGAGGAACATGGACAGCCCACTCAGGAAGCTGAGCATGCCCCCACGGAAAAAAAGGGTTTTAATGCCACAGAAGTGATCTTTGGGCACGTTCTGAACAACCACGATTTCCATTTTTTTGATATCGTGGGTGATGATGGTAAAAAACATCCCGTTAGCCTCCCCCTGCCAGTGATCATTTACTCTCCTGAAAGAGGATTGACCGCTTTCATGTCGTCCAAATTTGAACATGGGCATGCAGTGCACAATGGTTATGCGATGCTTACTGATCACAGCATTGCAGAATGGGGACTCGATCCTAAAAAATTCAATCCGCAGGATATTGTTGCCGTGAATGAGAACGGTGAGTACGATGCTTCCGTTAAAGTGTATGATCTTTCTCTTACCCGCAACGTGGTGCAGATGCTGATCGCCCTGGCGCTGTTTACCTGGATCATGCTGCGCATTGCCAAAAGATATAAATCCGGTGTTGGTGTTACTTCTGCTCCCAAAGGTTCGCAAAGCCTGCTGGAGCCGGTGATCACGTTTGTAAGGGATGAAGTGGCCAAACCAAATCTCGGTGCCGCTTATTACCGCTACCTGCCCTACCTGCTTACGATCTTCTTTTTTATCCTGATCAACAGTCTTTTTGGAATGATACCCGGTTCTGCCAACGTAACAGGCAATATTGCTTTCACGCTGGTGCTGGGTGTTACGGCCTTTATCGTGATCATGTTCAGTGCCAACAAGCATTTTTGGGCGCATATCTTTAATCCGCCGGGTGTTCCGGGGTTTGTAAAGGTCATTTTGATACCGGTAGAGATCCTGGGTATTTTCATTAAGCCCTTTGCGTTGATCATCCGTCTTTTTGCCAACATGGTGGCGGGTCACATTATCATTATCTGTCTGATCTCGCTGATATTTATTTTCGCGCAAATGAGCAGTGTGGCAGGCTGGGCAGCATCACCGCTATCTGTTGCTTTCACGGTGTTTATTTACCTGATCGAAGTGCTGGTGGCTTTCCTGCAGGCGTTTATCTTTACTAATCTGGCTGCGGTGTTTATTGGCCAGGCAATTGAAGGAGCGCATCATGATCATGAGCCCGAGGGCGTGCATGTAGGATCAGGACATGATGACCCTGTTTTAGTGTAGGATCTTTTTTTTAATTATAAAATCTGAATCATGGATTTAATGAACATGTTCACTTTATTGAGCGAAGTACCCTGGGCGAATGCAGGTGGTGCTATCGGTGCTGGTCTGGCTGCAATTGGTGCAGGTATCGGTATCGGTTCTATCGGTAAAGGCGCTGTAGAAGGTATTGCACGCCAACCCGAAGCTGCCAACGACATCCGTTCCAGCATGATCCTGGCTGCTGCCCTTGTAGAAGGTGCTGCACTGTTCGCGATCATCGTAGGCTTCCTCGCCATGGTGTTATAATCACCGGCAACTATTTACTGCATCCAATGCACAGGGCGGAGGATGCAGTATTTAAAAAAAGTAGAAATTCAAAAGTTAAAAGTAAAAACCGGCAACTTTTGAATAACGATATAAAAGGTCAATAAGAGCTTTTGATTTTTGACTTTTGAATTTTAAATTCTCAAAAAATGAAATTACTTACTCCCGAACTCGGGTTGCTTTTTTGGACACTGCTCGCTTTCCTGCTTGCATTCTTTATTTTGAAGAAAAAGGCATGGCCTGCCATTATCAAAGGTCTGCGCGACCGTGAGAACAGCATTGCCAGCTCACTGGAAACAGCAGAGAAAGTAAAAGCTGAAATGGCTCAACTGAAAGCAGAAAATGAGACCCTGCTGGCCAAAGCCCGTGAAGAAAGAGCGCAACTGCTGAAAGAAGCCAGGGAAACAAAAGATAAGATCATCAGTGAAGCGAAAGAGCAGGCCAAAGCCGATTACGCCAAGATCGCAGCCGATGCACAGGCTTCCATTGAAGCGCAGAAAATGGCTGCCATGATCGAGGTAAAAAATCAGGTGGGCAAGCTGGTGATAGAAGTAGCGGAAAAAGTGCTGAGAAAAGAACTGGCAGGTAAAGAAGCCCAGGAAGCCCATATCAAAGGCCTGGTTGACGAAGTGAAACTGAATTAATAAGCTTTTGCAAAAAGATATATGCCTAATCCCCGTTTAGCCTCCCGTTATGCCAAATCACTGATTGACCTTGCCATTGAAAAAGGTCAGTTGGAACAGGTATTTGCTGATATGCAATGGCTTCAGGCTGTGAATAAAAGCAATAAAGATTTTGTAAACCTTCTCCGCAGCCCCATTATCAAGGCGGATGCAAAGAAAAAGATACTGGCTGCAGTAACAGCCGGTAAGCTGGGTCAATTGACAACCGCTTTCAATACGCTTCTTATTAACAAGGGCCGTGAAAGCAACTTACCGGAAATCGTAACTGCATTTATCAGCCTGTATAAACAACATAAGAATATCCAGGTAATAAAACTGACCACGGCTGCACCGGTGAGCGACTCACTGAAGAAAGCAATTGTGGAGCAGGTGAAAAAAACAGCTAATTTCCAGCATATAGAACTAGAAGAAAAAGTGAACCCGGACCTGATCGGTGGTTTTGTGTTGCAGATAGGCGATCAACTGGTGGATGCCAGCATCGCTTATGATCTGAAAACGATCGCCAAGCAGTTCGAGAACAATGATTTTATTTATAAAGTAAGATAATCGTAACAGCAGGAACTACCCCTTCTGATACGAACAAACCAAACAAAAGATAAACAAAACAATATGGCAGAGATTAAACCAGATGAAATAAGTGCGATACTGCGCCAGCAGTTGAGCAACTTCAACGCCAGCGCCGACCTGGAAGAAGTAGGCACTGTATTGCAGGTGGGCGACGGTATTGCCCGTGTGTACGGATTGGGCAATGTCCGTTATGGTGAACTGGTGGAGTTTGAAAACGGTGTTCGTGCAATTGCACTGAACCTTGAAGAAGACAATGTGGGTGTGGTATTGATGGGTGAAACCGGAGATATCCAGGAAGGTGCTAAAGTGCGCCGCACCGGCCAGATCGCTTCTATCAAAGTAGGCGAAGGCATGGTTGGCCGCGTGGTGAACACCCTGGGTGAACCGATCGATGGTAAAGGCCCTATCACCGGTGAGCGTTATGAAATGCCATTGGAAAGAAAAGCACCTGGTGTAATTTTCCGTGAACCGGTAAAAGAACCGCTGCAAACCGGTATCAAAGCGATCGATGCGATGATCCCCATCGGCCGTGGACAGCGTGAGCTGATCATCGGCGACCGTCAGACTGGTAAAACAGCTATCGCGATCGACACTATCATCAACCAGAAAGAATTCCTGAAAGCAGGCAAGCCTGTTTATTGTATATATGTAGCCATTGGCCAGAAAGCATCAACCATTGCAGGCGTGATGAAAACCCTGCAGGATGCCGGTGCAATGGAGTACACGACCATCGTAGCAGCCTCTGCTTCTGACCCTGCGCCGTTGCAGTTCTATGCACCGTTTGCCGGAGCAGCTATCGGTGAGTTCTTCCGCGACACCGGAAGGCCTGCACTGATCATCTATGATGATCTTTCCAAACAAGCTGTGGCTTACCGCGAAGTCTCCCTGCTGCTGCGCCGTCCTCCGGGCCGTGAAGCTTATCCTGGTGACGTATTCTACCTGCACAGCCGCTTGCTGGAAAGGGCTGCTAAAGTGATCAACAACGATGAGATCGTGAAGAACATGAATGACCTGCCTGACTCCATCAAACACCTGGTTAAAGGTGGCGGATCACTTACTGCTTTGCCGATCATCGAAACACAGGCCGGTGACGTATCAGCTTATATCCCTACCAACGTGATCTCTATCACAGACGGACAGATATTCCTCGAATCAAACCTGTTCCTCTCCGGTATCCGCCCGGCGATCAACGTAGGTATCTCCGTAAGCCGTGTGGGTGGTAACGCACAGATCAAATCGATGAAGAAAGTGGCTGGTACGCTGAAGCTTGACCAGGCTCTTTACCGTGAGATGGAAGCGTTCTCCAAATTCGGTGGTGACCTTGATGCAGCTACCAAGAACGTAATTGATAAAGGTGCCCGTAACGTGGAGATACTGAAACAACCTCAATACACACCTTTTGCGGTGGAGAAACAGGTTGCGATCATCTACCTGGGTACGAACGGACTGATCCGCGACGTTGCGGTGAAAAGAGTAAAAGAGTTTGAAGAACATTTCCTGCTGGAAATGGAAAACAAACTTCCGGATGTGCTGGCACAGTTCAAAAAAGGAAACCTGCCCGAAGATGGAGTGAAGAAAATGGTGGAACTGGCACAAAGCCTGATCCCGCAGTACAAAGCATAAGAAATAAGTTTCTAGATATCCAACGGCCCTCAAATGAGGGCCGTTTTTGTTGTATACCTGTCCCGGCACATAAAAAAATCCCGGTTTCTATTTGGTTTATATCATAAACAAGTTTATGTTTGTTCCGAAATATCACCTAAACATGAAATCTCTGCTTATTCTTTTCTTATTGACTATTGGGCTGGGCATGGTAAAATCGTCTGATGCCCAGTCTGTTATAAAAGGAAAGGTTACTGATAATAAATCAAGGCCGCTGGTCGGCGTCAATATCACGCTGAAAGATACCTATGATGGAGCCACTACTGACAGCTCCGGCCGTTTCTCCTTTACCACCACGGAAAAAGGACAGCAATTGCTGGTGGCGAGCTCTTCCGGTCTGAAACCATTTGAACAGTCACTCACACTGATCAAAGATTCCTCTTACAATTTCACCATACAATTGAAAGAAGAGATCACTGAATTAAAAGCCGTGGTCATTTCCGCCGGCACTTTTGAAGCAAGCGATAAGAAAAGAACGACTGTATTAACTCCTATCGATGTGGCCACTACTGCAGGTGCCAATGCTGATGTAACTGCTGCATTAAAAACCTTACCGGGCACCCAACAGGTAGGTGAAAGTGAAGGCTTGTTTGTTCGCGGTGGCACTGCTTCCGAAACAAAGACCTTTATCGATGGCACACTGGTGAATAATTTCTTTTACAGCAGCGTTCCCAATATTGCACAACGCAGCCGCTTCTCACCTTTTATTTTTAAAGGTACTGTATTCAGTACCGGTGGTTATTCTGCTTTGTACGGCCAGGCTTTGTCTTCCGCCCTCATTCTCGAAACAATTGACCTGCCAGAGCAAAGCGCCGGCAGTCTTGGTTTTTCCGTGATCGGCGTGAATGGCGGCATACAGAAACTGACAAAAAATAAAAAAGCGTCCTGGGGCTTTAATTATGATTATGCCAACCTGTGGCCGGCATTTAAAGTGATAAAACAACGGCAGGATTACATGACTGCTCCCGAGTATCATACCGGTGATGCCAATTTCAGGATCAAGACTTCCAATACGGGTATGGTAAAATATTATGGCTATTTCAGCCACAACAGGCTGGGCTTTCGGGAAAACAGTATTGACTCTATCGGGTATAAAGATGCGTTCAGGTTGAAGAACCTCAACATGTATCATAATCTTTCCTGGAGGGAAAGCCTTGGCTCCGGCTGGAAGATGAACCTTGGTGTGTCTTACGCTTACAATAAGGATAATATCAATGGCAGCATGCAGGACATGAATGATAAAGAAGTGGTATTGTCCGGGCTCGAATGGAAAAACTTCGGATTGATCTCCAAAGGGAATTATTTCAATGCCAAAGCCGTGTTTGAGAAAAGACTTGCAGGCATCAGTGCCGTACGCTTTGGATCTGAATATAACTACAGCCAGGACGATCCCAATTACACTGACCACAGTAACCAGTCGTATAATTTCAGCATCAAAGAGCATCTGAAATCTGTGTTTGCAGAAACAGATATCTACATAACCAATTCCCTGGCAGCCAAGCTGGGCGGCCGTTTCGAGCAGTCAAGCCTTTTTGACCGGTCAAATATTGCGCCCCGTGCATCCCTTGCGTATAAAACAGGTAAGGAAAGCCAGGCTTCATTGGCATATGGCATATTCTATCAGAACCCTGAAACAAGATATCTGAGGTCTGTTGGCAACCTTGATTTTGCCAGAGCCACACACTATGTGGCCCAATACCAGAAAACGAACAAGTACATTACAGCCCGGGTGGAAGTATTTTATAAAAAATACCAGGACCTGATCAAGACAAATGCCCAGAACAATAACGACAATCAGCAAATAGCCGCCAACAACAATGGCTATGGTGATGCAAAAGGAATAGAGCTATTCTGGCGGGATAAGAAAACGATCAAGGATTTCGACTACTGGGTATCTTATTCTTATCTCGATACCAAACGCGATTTCCTGAATTTTCCCATTGCCATGCAACCCAGCTTTGCTGCAAAGCATACTGCTTCACTGGTGATGAAAAAATTTGTTACGGCCTGGAAAACTGGTTTCAATATGACGTACACTTATTCAAGCGGGCGCCCTTACTATAATATTTATAATGATAATGGTGAAAACAAATTCAATGATCTTGGTAAAACAGATGATTACCATAATGTGAGCTTCAGTCTTAACTATCTTCCCAAATTGTTCAACAAAGATGCAGGAGCCAGCAAGTTCACTGTTCTTGTTTTATCAGTAAACAATATCTTCGGCATCAAGCAGACCTATGGATATAAATATTCCTATAACGGTGCAAGAAAGGAGCTGATCGTGCCGCCGTCCAGGTCATTCGTATTCGTTGGGATCTTTATCAGCTTTGGAGTGGATAATACAGAGAACGTCATCAACAATAACCTTTAACCATAACAACCTTATTTAATTAACCTTTTTAAAAATCACGACATGAAAAGAATAATATTATCACTTACTGTTGCAGTAGTTTGCCTGGCAGCAAATGCACAAAGTGAAAGATACAAAGCTGCTATGGAAAAGCTGGTGCCTGCTGTTGACACTACAAGATCGGTAACGGGCTTGGCTGAACTGGCCAATGCTTTCCAGCGTATTGCTGAAGTAGAAAAAACACAGTGGCTGCCTTATTATTATGCAGCACTGGTAAATGTGAATAGCGCGAATATGTTATTCGCTAACGGCCAAACAGACCAGATAGATCCGCTTACGGATAAAGCCGTCCCCTTGCTGGCAAAAGCGGAAGAACTGCAAAAAGACAATTCGGAAATATTCTGTCTTAAAAAAATGCTGAATACAGCAAAAATGATGGCTGATCCGCAAAACCGCTATATGACCTATGGTCCTGCGGCGGCAGAAGCGCTGGCCAAAGCAAAAGAACTGAATCCTGATAATCCACGTGTGTATTTGCTGGAGGGACAGGACCTGTTTTTCACTCCGGAGCAATTTGGCGGCGACAAACAGGAAGCGAAGAAAAAATTTGAAGAAGCATCGAAAAAGTTTGAAAGCTATAAACCGGAAGACAGCATTTCGCCTAATTGGGGAAGAGGACAACTCAGCTATTTCCTGTCGCAGATAAAATAAGCAGTATGCGATTTATGTGCTGATTGACTGTTGGTCAATAAAAGTATCGCAACGGGCGCAAAGGATACGCCAGGAACGCAAAGTATAAACATTGCGTTCTTAGCGTTATCTTGGCGTTCTTTGCGATACTCTTATAATTAAATGGTTGCTGAAACCGTAGTATATCAATATGGAAGAAAGAAATATTTCCGAACAGGAAAGCCTGCAACTGATCCAGGAAATGATCGGCAAGGCAAAAAGCCATTACCATGAAAGTGGCGCCAGCGCTATTTTATGGGGTGCCGTTATTGGTACTTGTGGCCTTATCAGTTTTGCAGAGCAGCAATGGAACTTCTCCATTGGTTTTGATATATGGTTTTTGACCCTGGCCGCTATTGTCCCCGGCATCTGGATCAATATCCGTGCGGCAAAGAAAAGGATCGTCAAGACCCATGCAACAGCCGCAATAGATATTGTTTGGAACGTATTTGGAATAAGCATTGTATGTGTGGTGCTGTACGGAAATATTATCCCGTCGATATCTGAAGGGTTCTTTGCCAAAGAGAATATCGAATTGTTATCACATAATATGCTTACAGGCGAAACGAAGAAATACTGGCCCACCACGCTCAGCCTTAGCTCCGTTTTCCTGATCATTTATGCTTTTCCAACTTTAGCTACCGGGTGGATCAGCAAATTTAAACCGATGATCATCGGTGCTGTTGTATGCTATTGTTTTTTTATTGCTTCCCTTTTTACACCATTTAAGTACGATATGTTGTTATGCGGGTTGGCCGGTATCGGCAACTGGCTTATTCCGGGATTGTTATTGAACAGGAGATACCGGAAAGCAAAATCTGCACATGTTTAAAGATCTTGATCCCATATTACATTCACAGTTACGGCTTGCAGTAATGTCGTTGCTCATCAGTGTGAAAGAGGCTGAGTTCACTTTCCTGAAAGAGAAGACCAATTCCACGGCAGGCAACCTCAGCGTGCAGATACAAAAGCTGAAAGACGCAGGCTATATTGATGTAGTGAAGCAGTTCAAGAACAATTACCCGCAAACAATCTGTAAAATAACTCCCCAGGGTGTTACTGCATTTGAAGAATATGTGAAGAATCTTCAGGCCTACCTCGGCGCTAATAAGTGAAGGGTTGTAAAATAAAAATGCAGCCCTTTAGACAAAGGGCCGCTTCTATTGGAAACTCTAAGTGTATACTTGTGAACGAAGGTGATTAACCTCTCAGAATCTTTTTTGAGTCCTTACAGGCACTAATATTAAGGATGGTGTGTTTTGTTTAGGGGCCAGCAATCGGTTCAACGCATTCTTCAACTTCTTCACCCATTGCTTGGTTTTGTTTGTAGGGGTAGGCATTATGGTTGATTTAGGTGTACGGAACTTGTTTAGTATCTCTGAATAACAGTGGAGTATCCTGTTTGACCATTTTTCTGGATGATCCTGATACGGTAGATAGTGTTACCAGCGATTTCCTTATCGCGGTAAGCATATTCTGCAGTACCGGTTTCATCTGTAGTGAATATGATAGCGATGGTCTTGAACTCTTTTCCATTCACACTTTTCTCCAGTTCAAGCTGGCCGGTCATTTCATTATTATTGACCGACCAGGTCAGTTGGGTACGCTTATCCGTAGAAGTGCATTGAAAACCGGTCACAGATGCCTTGGGGGCTGTGGAAGAAGAGGTGGTGGGATCAGTGGCTGTAAAAGGGCTGCCGGGATAGGCGATGGCAATGGTGGCGTTCAGTAGTAAAGCTATGATGAAGCCGTAAAGATTTGTTTTCATTTCCTGGGATTTGATGGTGACTCAATGGCCCACAGGAATATCGGATAAGCGAATTAAAATGTACGGATGGGGATGGTTGGTGGAAATCCCTGTACCATTTCTGCTCGTATTTTTTCGCAGTAAAATGTGGTTTTCCGTAACTGGAACAAACGTAGTAACTCGTTCGAGTATTTGCAAGTGTTTACCCGGAATTTTTTTAGAAAAATCTCAAGTGATTGATTGCTAACGATTCTATCACTCCTTGATCTCCTCATCTTCCATTCTCGCAAACACTTCAGGATTGATCTTCTTCAGCGGATTGCTCCTGTTGGTATCATACGCGCTCCTTTGCTGGATGATGTCTATGCATTCAAAAATGGACGTGAGAAAAGACGAAGTATCGGCTTTATCCTTACCGGCTATATCAAAAGCTACTCCATGGTCGGGTGAGGTCCTTACTACGGGCAGCCCTGCAGTGTAATTCACTCCTTCGCCCGAAGCCAGGGCTTTGAAAGGGATCAGCCCCTGGTCGTGGTACATGGCCAACACCGCGTCAAATTTCTCATATTGCCTCCTGGCAAAAAAAGCATCAGCGCTGAACGGGCCAACCACCAGCATGTTATTGTTCTTGGCTTCTTTGATAGCCGGTTTGATGATGGTTTCTTCTTCTTTTCCTACCAGACCCTCATCCCCGGCATGAGGATTCAGTCCAAGAACAGCTATGCGAGGGCGGTCTATCCCAAAATCGCGTTGCAGGCTTTTATGGATGATAGTGAGTTTGCTGAGAATATTTTCTTTGGTAATGTATTGAGCAATGTCTTTTACCGGCACATGTTCTGTAACCAGCGCTACGCGGAAATTACCGGCACACAGCATCATTACCACATCATTCACACTAAAAGCTTCCTTGAGAAAGGGAGTATGGCCAGTGTAGTTAAAGTCGGAGGACTGGATATTCTTTTTATGGATCGGGGCAGTTACCAACCCGTCAATCTGTTGTTGTTTCAGCGCGGCCACGGCTGTTTGAAGGGAAAGAATGGCATATTTTCCTGCTGCATCTTCCAGTTGCCCGGGATTGATCGCTACTTCTTCCTCCCAGCAGTTGAATACATTTACCTGCTTGTTATTGAGTCGGTTATATTCTTTTGTGCTTTGGTAATTGAAATTGATATCGCTGATCGATTTCCGGTAAAAATTCACCACTTTATTCGATGCAAAGATCACCGGCGTGCAGAGGTCCAGCAGCCTGTTGTCCGAAAAAGCTTTGATAATAAGTTCTAAGCCTATACCATTCAGGTCTCCACAGGATATGCCGATCACGGGTTTGGCGGAAGTGTTAGTCATTGTCTTACAGATTTGTGCATAAAAGTACTAACAAAAGTCTGAATGAGGCAGGTACTTAAGTCCTGATCTCCTTCATTATGCAGTTTCGAAAGAATCCCAATTTTCCAGGGGTATCTACTAGTGATAAATTCACGGGAAGTACTCAATAAATTTTCCGCCGATCTTTCTAATTTACAGGCCAAATCCGCTATCATGAAAAAGCCATCGTTCTTCCTGCTTGTGGGATTAGTGTTGTGTATTCCCTCCTTCGCTCAGATTGTGTCAAGCCGGATGAACGAAGTATTCCTCAAAACAGATCTGGTCCCCGCCGCTGCCAATTTACAAGACCCCTGGGAAATCACCTATGGCCCCGATGATTCTCTATGGGTAACGGAAGCAAAAAGTTATAAGGTCAATAAGATACATCCCGTTAACGGAAGCAGGAGAACTATCCTGGACCTTAGTGATGGCAGCAGTTTTACACCCTCAGCCTATAGAAGGGCTTTCAGTTCAACACAAAATCCCTGGCCGCAGGGTGGTATGATGGGGCTTGCCATCCACCCCGATTTTATGACCAATCCTTCAAAGCGGTTCATATACATTGCTTACGTTCACGATTATCGTGGGAATAATGTTACCTACAATGGCGAGCAGGTGAAAGGCAATCTCTTTATCACCTGGCTGGTCCGTTTTACTTTCAATACGGCTTCCGGCAAATTAGATAGCCCTGTGACGATCTGTGATACCATCCGTGGAAGCAATGACCATAATTCCGGCCGCCTGATCATTAAACCGGAAGGAGGAGTGAATTACCTGTATTATGCTGTAGGAGATATGGGAGCAGGACAGTTTGATAATCTGACCCGTACCAATAAAGCACAAAGGACCAATTCCTATGAAGGAAAGATCCTCCGGTTCAATTTGGAAGAAGACAGCGATCCTGCGCAAACGCCCATGAACTATAACCGCTGGATACCGAATGATAACCCCTACAATTCCGCTTTAGGCGTGCAAAGCGCTGTGTGGAGCATTGGCATGCGCAACAACCAGGGCTTTGCCTATGATACCATCAATGGAACACCACGTTTTTATGGAACATCGCACGGACCTTTCAGTGATGATGAAGTAAACCTGCTGGAGTCCGGCAAAAACTATGGCCACCCATTAGTGATAGGATATAAAAATGATGGTAATTACAACAATGCCAAAGCAGGCCCAAGCGGCAGTTCACTTCCGTTGATCGGTAATGAATTGACCAATGCGAATAATATCGGACCAAGCTATATGGACCCTATCTATTCCAACTATCCCGCCGTTGCAGGAAATAATACCACACCCTGGTCCATACAATATATCTATAACAACCAGAATTACTGGGATGGTACGCAGACTCTGTCTGCACAAGCGGCCAACAATTACTGGCATTCGGAAGGATATTCTGGGCTTGGCCTTTATACCAAAAGCTTTATTCCCGGCTGGAAGAACTCATTGCTGATCGAATCCCTGAAATGGGGAAGAGTGCTGCGATTGAAATTGAATGCTGACGGATCAGCCGTGATACCGGTTGACGGTGCAGATACCATTGGTTATTTCGGCAGCAGGAACCGCTTCAGGGATGTGGCTGTTGATCCTGATGGAAGGTCCATTTATGTAGTGATGGAACGTTCATCCAGCAGTTCAGGCCCCAGCGCCAACAACCCTATCGTTCCTGCCTGTGCAGGTTGCGTGCAGAAGTATACGTTTTTAGGATATAAGAATGATGCTTCGGATAAAAGCACTATTCCCCAGGCTATTGATGTTACAACGGGCATAGCCAATACCTGTACCCCGGGCAGCACAGTGGTGATCAACACTACCAATAAGAATGCGGATCTATGGGTGCCTTTCACAGGGCCGGATGGCAATGTGATGGCAGAAGTATATGCCAATGGGAACGATCTTGGAGCTGTCAGTTCTTCTGTGTATGTACATACCGGTGCAATACGTACTGCCGGTGGGAAGAAATACCTGGACCGGAGCATTACGATCACTCCCACCAATCAGCCTTTGACAGGGCAACCGGTGAAGATCCGCCTGTATATTTCAAAAGCAGAGTTTGATGCGCTGGATGCTGATGGCGCCAGCCTGATCAATGAACTGAATGACCTGCGCATACTGAAAAACCAGGATGCCTGCGGAGGGAATATTCTTACTTCCACCACTTCCCTTACTCCTGATTACCGGGAAGCACATGGGGCCAATGCTTATGTGTTGCAGTATAATAACCTTACCAGCTTTTCTTCCTTCTATTTCGGTGCAACCAGCATTGCATTGCCGCTTCATCTTTTAAGCTTTAAAGGCACCCTGCAAGACAATGCCACCACCCTGCTGCAATGGGAAACCGCCCAGGAAATAAACACTGATTTTTTTGCTATAGAAAGAAGTACGGACAGCCGCAATTTCACCAGTATTGGTAAAGTGACGGCCAATGATAACGGAGATGTGAAAAACCGGTATACGTTTACAGACAATACACTCAGCGACCTGCCGGCTTCTGTTGTTTATTACCGTTTGAGAATGGTTGATATTGACGGAGCTGTTTCTTATTCCAATGTGATTGCTATTTCATTGTCATCGATAACAAGGGATATCCTGGTTTCGCCCAACCCTGCTGCTAATGAAACAAAACTGATCATTCATTCCCGGACTGCCGGTAATGCGCAATGGAAAATGCACGATAATACCGGTCGCGTTGTAATGCAGGGAACAGAAAACCTTGTGAAGGGAAATAACGTGATCAATATCAGTCTGGCAAACCTGCCCTCTGGTGTGTATTACCTGCAGGTGAGCGGACAGGGTGTGGAAGGAAAAGTGAAAGTGCAAAAGCTGAGATAAGGATTATCTTATTTTTGCATTAATGTACACCCTCAAAAAATCCCTTGGTCAGCATTTCCTGAAAGACGAGAACATCTGCCGCAAGATCATATCTGCATTGCAGCAACATCCTTTTTCCCAATTGCTGGAAGTGGGCCCGGGCGGAGGAGCGCTTACCAAATACCTGCTGCAGCTAGAGAACGTGGATTTTAAAGCGGTGGAACTGGATGAAGAAAAAGTAAGTTTTTTATCAGCCACTTATCCTGCTATAAAAGACAGGATCATTCATCAAAGCTTCCTCGATATTGAAAAACCTTTTGCAGGCAGTTTTACCATTGTCGGCAATTTCCCCTATAATATCTCCACGCAGATCCTTTTTAAAATACTGGAATGGAAAGAGGACGTGGAATGCATGGTGGGCATGTTCCAGAAAGAAGTGGCGCAGCGGGCCGCTGCCCCGGAGGGCAATAAAGTGTATGGAGTGCTGAGCGTGCTGGTGCAGGCATTTTTTGAAGTGGAGTATTTATTTGATGTATCGGAGCAAAGCTTCAATCCTCCTCCGAAAGTAAAAAGCGGTGTGATCAGTATGGTGCCAAGAAAGGATGTGCCACCCATGAAATCGGAAAAGGATTTCTTTTTACTCGTGAAAACAGCATTCAACCAACGCCGCAAAACATTGCGGAATGCTGTAAGAAGTTTGTTTGAAGCAAACATACTGGAAGATGAATTGTTTGGTAAAAGAGCAGAACAACTGAGCGTGGAGCAATTTGCAGCACTTAGCTTTAAAATGAAATAACAGCAGGAATATACAACATGAAGAAGGTAATCATTACGGGAAAGGCACATGACCATCTCCGGGAAGTACTGGAAAAAAAAGGATACGAAGTAGTATATGATCCACAGATCAGTTATGAAGAACTGATGGAAATAGTTCATGATGCAGAAGGCCTGATCCTCACCACCCGCATTAAAGTAGACCGTCCATTGATCGATAAAGCCGGTTCCTTAAAATGGATCGGCCGGTTAGGTAGCGGTATAGAACTGATCGATGTGCCTTATGCAGAAAGTAAAGGCATTCTTTGTGTAAGCAGTCCTGAAGGTAACCGCAATGCAGTAGCAGAACATGCATTGGGCTTACTGCTGGGATTGATGAATAAAATACCTTCTTCATTGAATGAAGTGAGAGAAGGACTTTGGAAAAGAGATGAGAACAGGGGAACAGAGCTGACAGGCCGCACTGTTGGTCTGATCGGTTTTGGCAACACAGGAATGGCTTTTGCCAAATTGCTGAAATCTTTTGATGTGACCATATTGGCTTATGATAAATACAAGTTTGGTTTTGGCGGAGGTTATATAAAAGAAGCTAACCTGGAGCAGATCTGCCGTTATGCAGATGTGATCAGCCTGCATGTGCCTTTAACTGATGATACTTTTCATCTTGCAGGAGAAGAATTCTTCAATTCCCTGCAACGATCACCTTATTTCCTTAACACGTCCCGCGGCAAAACAGTAGATACACCTGCTGTAATTGAAGCTTTGAAAAACAATAAAATAAAGGCTGCTGCACTGGATGTACTGGAAAATGAAAAGTTAAATACTTATAAGCCCGAAGAAAAAGCCAATCTTGATTGGTTGCTGGCTCAACCTAATGTGATCATTACACCACATATTGCAGGATACAGCCATGAAGCTTTTTTGAGGATGACAGAAGTGGTGCTGGAAAAATTAGGGCTTTCCTAGTGTTTTATTCATAATACTTTCTTACATTTGCAGTAATAATACCGCAACGCTTCAGGTCAAAACCTGAGGCGTTGCTATTTTTTTCGTTTATACCCAAGGAGGTTAATCATGAGTAACATTCAGTATGTGACCAAGGAAACCCTGGAGCAGATGAAAGCAGAACTGCAACGTCTTAAATCTGTTGACCGCCCGGCTGCCAGCCGTGCTATTGCAGAAGCCAGGGAAAAAGGGGATTTGAAAGAGAATGCAGAGTACGATGCTGCCAAAGAAGCCCAGGGATTGCTGGAAGCCAAGATCGCTGTTATGGAAGGGGCCATGGCCAATGTGCGTGTATTGGATGAGTCCAATATCGACACAAGCAAAGTCTCTATTCTTACCAAAGTGACCCTTACCAATCTCAGCACCAAAAAACAGGTGACGTATCAAATCGTAAGTGAGAAGGAGGCTGACCTGAAGGCCAGCAAAATTTCTATCTCTTCACCTATTGGTAAAGGTGTGCTGGGAAAAGTAGTAGGAGAAGTTGCAGAAGTGCAGGCTCCTGCAGGAATCATCAAATTCAAGATTGATAAAATCAGTGTATAAGAAGGAATAAATTACCCGTTATAAATAAACCCTTCTTAACGGAAGGGTTTATTTTTTAGCATTAAGTTGAAAGCTGATGCCTGCATAGTAATTTCTTGCAGGTGCGGCATTGTAATATCTCCCTCCGGCAGCATTGATATCATTGCCTAAGCTATACACCTGGTCCAGCAAATTATCTGCCCCGGCATAAATGCTGTAACGTGTTTTGGGAATGCCCGTTCTTTTCCAACCGATACGGCAGCCCAGCAACTGATAAGAGCTGGCTACCGCTGTGTTGGCATCATTCAAAAATATTTTGGATGATGCGTACAAATTGGCATTGAGGTATAAGCCGTTTTTCAGTTGCAGATCGGCCATGGCAGCTAATGCTCCATTGGGGACGCTGGGCACCTGTTTGCCGGTGAAATCATCTGTGCCTTTAATGAAGCTTCCATAGCGAAAATGACTGTAAGTATAATCAGTGCTGATAATAATGTAATCAATGATGCGCTTATGTACAGGTTGGAAGGTATAATCTGCATGCAGCTCCAATCCTTTTTGTTTTACATTGCCTGCATTGATAAAAAAATCAGCACCAGCTATATCTCTTCTTTGCACCAGTGCATTGTTCAGCCTGAAATAGAAACCGGTGGCTTCGAGCCGCAGGCGATTATGGAATAAATGATAACGCGAGGTCATTTCATAATTCCATCCGTGTTCTGCTTCCAGGTCAGTACTGATCACACCAGTGGAAGGCAATAGCTCAGCAATAGTAGGCGGAGAAAAACCTTTGGACACTGTTGCGAATAAAGAAAGATCATTCCCGATCTTCCGCATCAGGCTTAATCTGGGGGCCAGCTCGTTTTTATAAGAACGGCTTTGTTTTACTACAGGATAACTGCTCAGCCTTGAAAATTCCACATTGGTTTTATTAATGCTAAGGCCTCCCTGCAAAAACCATTTTTCTTCCAGATTCCAGTCGGCTTGCAGAAATACGCTCAGGTTCTTATAATTGATATCATCATTGGTTTGCAATGTATCGGGATTGCCATTCTTGTTTTGGGAAACCTGTGTATTAAAAAATCCCTGCTGAAATTCGGCACCACCTGCAAGTTGCCATTGTTTGTTTTTCCAGGTAAATGTTGTTCTTCCGCCATAAGAAGGCTCATTTCTTCTTTCATAGTTGCGGAAAGTAGGGTTTTTGATTTGAGAGAAAGCGCCATACAATGTAGTGGCATTTTGCAGGGAAGAACTGATCTCATAACGGTTGGTGAAGCCAGCCAGTATGTTCTTTTGGTAAATGGTGGCTTTAGCATCCGCAGCACTGGGAAAACCGCCGGCTGCCGGTCTTGCAGCTTTGGGATTGGCATTGAACTCTGCCAGTGTTAAAGCACCAGGCGTTTGGTATTTCATATCCGTGAAAAGAACAGCGGCGCTTAATTCCTGTTTTTCGGAAACCTTTAATTGGGAAAGCCAGGAAAAATTATCCCGTCTCATGGCACTTTGCTCGCGGTAGCCATCGCTTTGGTTGTGCGCGTAGGTGAACTGGTTCTTATTCTCTCCGTTGCCAAAGCGGGCAGAAGCAAAAACATTCTGCAGGTTATAACTGCCGGTCACATAATCAAGTGAAACACCGGGCTGCCAGCGGTCAAGATTATTGATCAGGATAAGGCCGCCGGTGCCTGCACCATAAAGGCTGGCCGCGGGCCCTTTGAATATTTCTATACTGGAAAAATTGTTCCAGGCAAACTGGTTGAAATAGGTGTTGCCACCGGGATCGGTAACGGGAATATCATTCCAGTACACTTTTACATTGCGTACACCAAATGGCGAGCGCAATGAACTGCCACGGATATTGATACGGTAGCTGCCGGGTGAACGTTCTTCCATGCGAACTCCGGCAATGGTATTAAAACTATTGACAAGGGAAGATTTGTTATTGAGATCGCCGTTATTGGTAACGATCATTTTCACCGGCACTACGGCATCTGACAATTTCCGGTACTGACCGAAAGCCCTTACGGTCACTTCAGCTAAAAGACGGGATGAGTCGGGTGTGGTTTCCTGCTGCGCAAAAGAATAAGCAGGCAGTAAATAAGCAAAGGCCAGCAGGGGTATAATTTTTTTCATGTAGCGGGTATTGGCTTCAGGTACTAAGGTAAATCTTAACTTTGTTAACGTAAAGCCGTTGTTGAAGTTTTATGGTTCTAACAATTAAAGAAGCGCTATGACCATTTTTTCAAAGATCATTGCGGGTGAGATACCCAGCTACAAGATTGCAGAAAATGACAATTTCTATGCATTCCTCGATATATTCCCTTTGCGGGAGGGCCATGTGCTGGTAATACCAAAAAGTGAAACGGACAATTTTTTTGACCTTCCGGAAAAATACCTGCAGGAATTGCTGGTATTTGCAAAGCCTATTGCCAAAGCGATCGAAAAAAGCTTTGATTGCAACAGGGTCGGCCTTAGTGTGATCGGGCTGGAAGTGCCGCATGCGCATTTGCATCTTATCCCGATCAGCTCTGCCAATGATCTCAATTTTACGCAGGCAAAAATGAAGCTGAGTGAAAAGCGGTTGAAGGAGATACAGGAGCTGATCGTGTCTAACTTATGACAGATAGTGGCGGTAGTTGCTCAACGGCTCTTTACTCTATGCGGGTTCTTCTTCAAAAAATCACTCCAGCCATTTAATGGTTTGTCTTTTTTCAGCATTGCTCCGCCTAATTGAAAATGGTGGCAAACGGCAATAGCCAAAGCATCTGTAGCATCAAAATATTTTGGGGCTTCGGCAATATTCAGCAATTGCTGAAGCATTTTCCAGACCTGTTCCTTATCAGCATTACCGTTGCCGGTAACGGATTGTTTCACTTTACGGGGTGAATATTCTGTAACCGGTATGCCGGCGGTCATGGCAGCAGCAATGGCCACGCCCTGCGCCCTTCCCAACTTCAGCATGCTCTGCACATTCTTTCCAAAAAAAGGAGCTTCAATGGCAAATTCATGAGGCTTGTGAAGATGGATCAGTTCGGTCACTTTATGATGGATCAGGTGAAGCCTTTCATGATTATCCTTTTTACCGGAAAGCTTAAGGGTTTGCATTTCCTGGAGAGTGATCTTACCCTGGTGTATCCGGATAACACTATAACCCATCAGCAGGGTACCCGGATCAATACCAAGTATTATTTTAGCAGACTTTTGCAAACCGCATTGTATTTTTAATATAATAAAAAAGAATGGTCGCTTATCGGCATTCTTTAACCCGAAATTAGATAAATTAAAAAGTAAAAATGCAAAATTCAAAAGGGGAAGCATTATCTTCCTCAACCGGCCGATCTCATTTTTAAATTTTTATTTTTGAATTTTGCATTTGAACCAATTATGCCGGTAAAAAGCAAACATAACAGGCGGTTTAAATACTTTATCAATTATTTCCTGGGGCCGCTGTTGTTCATATGGCTTTCCTATTCCATTTTCAAACAGGTCAGGCAGCAACCGGGGCTGGAGCAATCCTGGCAACATATCCGTGATTCATTCTACAGCAGCCGTATCTGGCTGTTGCTGGCCGTGATGCTGCTGATGCTGGTCAACTGGTCGATCGAAACAGTGAAATGGAAACTGGCCGTGCAAAGGATACAAAGGGTGGATTTTTTTACAGCCCTGAAAGCCGTGTTATCGGGTGTTTCCTTTTCTGTGATGACGCCCAACCGGGTGGGTGAATACCTGGGCCGTGTTCTATATATGGAAGAAGGAAAACGGCTGAAAGCGATCTCGCTGACCATTGCAGGAAGCATCAGCCAGTTGATCGTTACGCTGGCAATGGGATTTGTTGCCTTGCTGATATTGCAAAAGCCTGTTCTGGACAATGGAATGATCACTGCTTTCTGGATGAAAATGATGATCTATGGCGTACTGGCAGTAGTAGTGATTTTAACACTATTTTATTTCAGGCTGGCCTGGTTGGTGCGATGGGTGGACAGGCTTCCGGGAAGCAGGCGTTATGCCTGGTTGCTTGAATCGCTGGAGCACTTTAATGCAACGTTGCTCCTGCAATTACTGTCTTTATCAACACTAAGATTTATTGTTTTTATAATACAATATTATCTTCTTTTTCGTTTATTCGATGTGGATGTATCGTGGTGGCAGGGTTGGTGGGCCGTAAGTTTATCATTTCTTGTGATGGCGGTGGTACCGACCATTGCCTTGATAACGGATCTGGGCCTGAGGGGAAAAATAAGCCTGCAGTTGCTGGGCATGTTCAGCAGCAATCAATTAGGAATAAGCCTGACGGCAGTAAGCATCTGGTTTATCAACCTGATCATTCCGGCGGTAGCAGGCAGTTTGCTTATTTTAAGTATAAGAAAGATATTTAAGAATAAAAACGGGTAATGAGTAGGGGTAAGAAGACTTTGATCTGTTATTGACAGCCCAGCCCTATCCGAAAATTAAATTACAGATATTGATGAAAGGAATACTCAAATTGATTTTTCTGCCAGCGGTCATCCTGATGGCCTTTACTACCAAGGCTAAAGCCCCGTATGCTAATGCTTATGTTGACTCCTGCGGCATAAAAAACACGGCTTTCCAGGCCGGTGAAAAAGTTACTTTCAAAGTGTATTATGCAGTGGCCGGCATTTATGTGGATGCAGGCACTGCCACTTTCACCAATACACTGGAAACCCTCAACAACAGGCCTGTGTACCATATCGTGGGAGAAGGGCACACCAATCCTTCTTATGATATTTTTTACAAGGTGAGAGACAAATATGAGACCTATATTGACACAGCCACTTTGCAGGCCCTGAAATTTGTGCGTAATGTGAATGAAGGTGGCTATAAGAAATACCAGAATGTTACGTTCAATAAAACAGCTAACACCGCAGTAACGAATGATGGCGTTTTCAATGTGCCGGCCTGTGTGCAGGACGTCGTAAGCGCTGTGTTCTATGCACGGAATATTGATTTTGATAAACTGCAGCCCAACGATAAGATCGCCTTCTCCATGTTCCTCGACAACGAAGTGTATAACATGTATATCCGCTACCTGGGCAAGGAAACTGTTAAGACCAAATACGGCAAATTCGATGCTATCAAGTTCAAGCCCCTGCTGATCAAAGGCACCATCTTTGAAGGCGGAGAACAAATGACTGTTTGGGTAACAGATGATGCGAACCATATCCCCGTACGTATCGAAAGCCCGATCGTTGTAGGAAAAGTAAAGATCGATATGATGGGGCATGAGAATCTCCGCTACCCGCTGACCTCCGCGATCAAAAGAAGATGATCAAAGGTCTTCCAGCCTGAAGAATTCTTTTACCCGCACGCCTTTTTCAGTACGTTCCAGTGTGCAGCATTCATTCACGGGATCATGTTCAAAGAAAAGGACATAATCCTCTTTGATGGCATCATTATAGAAATTCCTTTTTTCTCCCAGCGTAATAAGTGGTGATGTATCATACGCCATCACATAAGGCATGGGAATATGAGCGGCAGAAGGCAGCAGATCAGCCATAAACACAACGGTCCTTCCTTTATATTTTATCTGCGGCAGCATCATAGCACCGGTATGTCCGTTCACATAGCGGACCGAGATACCAGGAATAAAATCTTTTTGCAATAAGCCCGGAGGGTAAGCAGACCAGCCTTTGTCCCCTTCTTCAAAAGGATTGATGAATTGCAACCGGCCGCTTTCCTGTATCGGCAGGATATTCTCCTTCAGAAAAGAAGCTTTTTCCCTGTCATTGGGTTGGGTGGCCCATTCCCAATGCACTGCATTGCTCCAGAATACTGCATTCTTAAAAGCAGGCACCAGTTTATCACCTTCCCTTTTAATGGCTCCTCCACAATGATCAAAATGAAGATGGGTAAGGAATACATCGGTGATATCATCACGATGAAAGCCGTGTTTGGCTAATGATTTATCAAGCGTATCATCACCATGCAAATAGTAATAGCCGAAGAACTTGGCATCCTGTTTATCTCCCATACCGGTATCTACCAGTATCAACCGTCCATCGGTTTCAATAAGCAAAGCACGAAGGGCCCAACTGCACATATTGTTTTCATCAGCCGGATTGAGCTTATTCCAGATGCTTTTGGGAACAACACCGAACATAGCGCCACCGTCCAGTTTGAAATAGCCGGTATTAACGGTATATAGTTTCATGAGTTAAAATTAAGTAATTCCTACTGGCTGTTGTTCGTTGACCGTTGTTCGATGGCCGTCATACGCAAGCCGGAACCAGTAGTTCCTTTTCCATTGTCACCCCGGACCAGGTTTAGTACAGTTGCTGCTATAGTTCGTTAAGATCCGGGGTCTCCCCGCGCTGCACTTGCTTCGAATCTGTAAACCATTACTGCCTGGAAAATATTGCAGATGGGGGAGACCCCGGCTCTTATATTCTTTAAACCTGAATGCTTACTGAACCAGGGCCGGGGTGACAATGGAAAAGGAACTACTGGTTCGGATTTCTGTGTCAACGGTCAACGAACAACAGCCAGCAGGAACTAAATAGTTTGCCGCTGTTTCAATAATGCTGAATACAACCAGAAAAATCCAATAGTAAAGAAAACGACCAGGGAGAGAATAGAGTTTTGCATATTGCCGGTTATTTCTTCAATATAACCAAAGCTGAAAATACCGATCACGATGGCCACTTTTTCCGTTACATCATAATAGCTGAAAAAGGAAGCCGTGTCCTTTGTTTCAGGCATCAGCTTTGAATAAGTAGAGCGGCTAAGCGATTGAATGCCTCCCATTACAAGTCCTACGCCTACAGCCAGTACATAGAAATAGTATTCTGTGTTCACACCCTGTTCTGCCAGCGAAGCAGTGAAATAAGCTGCCACGCAGATCGCTATCCAGAAAAGGATAACAGCCATCAATACTTTGAGGTTGCCAAATCTTGCCGAGAGCCTCGACATGCCCCAGGCGCCCAATATCGCTACCAACTGGATAGCTACTACGGTAATGATCAGTTTGGTATCCGGCAGTTTCAACACTTTACTGCCAAACAAAGTAGCGGCCAGCATTACGGTTTGCACACCCATGCTGTAAAAAAAGAAACCGCGCAAAAATCTTTTCAATACCGGCAGTTTCCTCACCTGTGCATACACTTTTCCCATTTCGGCAAAACCATCTTTGAAAACATTTCCTCTTTGTGGTTTTTGAATAACCGTTTTAGGCAACCGTGCAAACGTGATCTGTGCGAAACCGAACCACCAGAAACCAACCAGCAGAAAAGTAATACGCGTGCCCATGGCAGCATCCATCACTGTTACCAATGCAAAGCCAACGATCTGCATCAGCACGCTGCCGATATAACCAAAGGAGAATCCACGGGCGCTGATCCTGTCCTGGTCAGCCGGCGCTGCGATCTCCGGGAGATAGGCATTGTAAAATACCAGGCTTCCTGCCCAACCCATCGCTGCCAGCATAAAGGCAACAATACCGAGGCCAAGTGTGTCCTGTTTAAAAAAGAAAAGCATGCTGCATCCCAATGCACCCATATAGCAGAAGAAGCGCATGAAGTTTTTCTTATTGCCTCTTGTATCGGCAATGGACGTGAGGATCGGATATAAAAGAGCTACCAGCAAATAAGAAGCTGCCAGTACATAGTCATACAAAGAAGAATTTACAAAATTGCGGCCGAGAAACGTGACAAACTGATCTCCATCTCCACCGGTGACTGCCAAAAAATAGATAGGAAAAAATGAAGTAGTAATAACAAGATTATAAACCGAATTGGCCCAATCATACATCGCCCATCCGTTCACTACTTTTTTTGAAGCGGTTTGCATAAGCAGTCGTTTAAATAAAAATAAGCATTTAGCCAGCTCACCCTGTTACTGACTCCCGACCCCCGACTCCGAACTCCCGACTAAGAAATGACCCCCCTCCAGAGAAGCAACAACATAATAACTCCCACGATGATCCTGTAAATGCCCCAAACCCTGAACCCGTATTTTTTCAGAAAACCGATAAAAAACTTAATAGCCAGCAAAGCCACTACAAATGCTACCAGGCTTCCAATTAACAGGGTCATCATATTATCTTTCGCTATCACTTCAGGATGCTCCTGGTAGGTGTCCCAAAAACTTTTTACAGAAGCGGCAAACATGGTAGGCACCGCCAGGAAGAATGAAAATTCAGCAGCGGCGCTCCGGCTCAGCTTCTGACTCATACCACCGATGATGGTGGCAGCACTGCGGCTAAGGCCAGGGAAAACGATAGACAGCACCTGGAAACAACCAATGATAAAAGAAGTTTTCGGACTGATATTTTCTTCTGAAAAGATCTGTGGCTTGTTGAACCAGCGATCAACAAACAATAATACCACCCCACCGATGATCATTACCCAGGCAATAAACACCAGATTGTCCAGCGCTGCATCAATATGTTTCTTTAATAAATAACCGAAAACAAGTGCGGGAACAACCGCGATGATCAGCTTGATATAAAAATTGATGCGTTTGAAATCAAAAAACTTTTTCCAGTAAAGAACGATCACGGCAAGGATGGCTGCCAGTTGTATCACCACTTCAAACATATCACCGAATGGGCTGGGGGAAACACCCAGTAAAGGATTTGTAAACTTCATGTGGGCCGTGGAGGAAATAGGCAGGAATTCAGTAAGGCCTTCAACGATCGCTATAATAATTGCATCAATGATACTCATAAGGAGAGGTTGAAATAAAAAGAAGGTGATACATTTTCTGCATCACCTCAAAAATTTATCGGTCCGTCAATTTGTTTAACCCTGTTTCACTTTTGGTTTTCTAAAGATGGCATAGATCTCGATCACCAAACCTGCCAGGATAAGCACCGGCGCTACGGTAATACGCATTTTGCTGTACACCTGGTTGGGGTCAAACACTTTCGGATCATCACTTTTTCCGCCCGACATCAGGAACATGCCGATTGCAATTACTGCAAGGCCGATCACCATCCAGGTATAATTGTCTTTGGAGAACACACCGGAACCGGAAGAAGAAACCGTTTTATTTTCAGCCATTTTTGTTCAATTTGGGTCTGCAATATAGGAAAAAGTCTTTATTGGGCTACGGCTGCAGGCCCTGGCTCAGTAAAGATCATCCAGCTTCATTTTCAGGTATTTCAATACGCTGCGATGGGTGCTGAAAAGGGTAATGAAAATGCCCAGGATGATCAGGCCGATAAACAGCAGGGCCAGGGTGGTATTATCATGAATGGCTTTCATTTCGGGCAGCACCTTTTCTGCGGCCATGATCACGAGAATGACGGCAGCAATAGCAATGACCCCGCTAACGGCGCCATTGATAATAGCCCTGATATTCATGGGTTTGGCAATGAACCAGCGGGTGGCTCCCACCATCTGCATGGTTTTGATAAGGAAGCGGTTGCTGAACATGGCCAGGCGGATAGTATTATCGATCAGGATGATCACCACCAGAGCCAGGATAATGGCAACTGCCAGGAGAATGATGCTGATCCGTTTTACGTTTTTATTCAGATTGTCGACCAGGGCCTGCGGATAAGCCACTTCGGCGATATAGGTCTGCTGCTGCAGATCGGCCTGGATCAGGTTGAGGGAGTCTGTGTTCATATACTCCTTTTTCACCTTGAAATTAATGCTGTTGGGCAAGGGATTTGCATCAAGCACTTTGTCCCAGTTTTCATTGCCATCGCCCAGGTAGATCTTTTTTGCCTGTTCCTTGGTGATGAACTCGATGGACTTTACATAGGGTTTGGCAGAAATATATTGCATGAGGGCAGTGCTGTCGGACGGGTTGAGATCACCTCTGAGTTCAGCCCGCAGCTCCACGCTTTCTTTAAAGTAATTGCCGAGCTTGTTGGCATTGATCACTAACCAGCCGATAATGCCGAGAAGGAATAAAACCAGTGTAACGCCCAGGATGGACATAAAATACGAGGGTTTGCCTCTCTTGATAGAAGCTTTGCCGGATTTGGCCATAGCATAGAATTTTGAAATGAATGGGTTAACCAACTCGCAGGAGAAGCCCTGAAACGAAGCAGGTATTGCAAAAATAGCCAATTTAAGACCTATAATCAGTATTTTTGCTGCCCTTTTAAACGGTTGCAGGGAGCCTATATTGCCATAGGGAATAAAAGATATTTGTTAAAACTATCGGGCAATCAAATTAACCAACAACAGGATGGAATACAATTTCAGGGCTATCGAAAAAAAATGGCAGCAGCATTGGAAAGAAACGCATGCATACCGGGTCTCGAATGAAAGCAATAAGCCCAAGTATTATGTGCTGGACATGTTCCCTTACCCCAGTGGTGCAGGCCTTCATGTGGGCCATCCCCTGGGCTATATCGCTTCCGATATTTATAGCCGTTACAAAAGGTTGAAAGGGTTCAACGTGCTTCATCCGATGGGGTTCGACAGCTTTGGATTGCCTGCAGAACAGTATGCCCTTGATACAGGTCAGCACCCCGCCGTAACCACCCGGAACAATATCGCTACGTTCAAATCGCAATTGAACAATATTGGTTTTTGTTACGACTGGAGCCGTGAAGTGAATACCAGCGAGCCCAATTACTATAAATGGACACAGTGGATCTTCCTGCAATTATTTGATTCATTCTTTAACCGGCAAACCCGCCGGGCAGAAAGAATATCCGTGCTCACAGCAGCTTTTGAAAAGGAAGGCAATAAAAATCATCCCTGCCCCGGTGATCCTGCTTTGAAGTTCACTGCCGACGAATGGGAAAATTTCGATACTGCCCGGAAAATGGATGTGCTGATGAACTATCGCCTCTCCTATTGCGGGTATGGCGAAGTGAACTGGTGTGAAGCATTGGGCACTGTGCTCGCCAATGATGAAGTGGTGAATGGCGTGAGCGAACGCGGTGGGTTTCCTGTAGTAAAAAAGAAATTAAGGCAATGGTATCTCCGCATCACGGAATACGCCGACCGCTTGCTGGAAGGGCTGGAAGGAGTTGATTTCAGCGAAGCGATGAAGGAAATGCAAACGAACTGGATCGGGAAGTCGAGTGGAGCGGAGGTTGAGTTCGGAGTTCAGAGTCAGGAGTCGGGAGTCTTGAACAGGCTGAAAGTTTATACGACCAGGCCTGATACAATTTTTGGAGTGGATTTTATGGTGATTGCTCCGGAGCATGAGTTGGTGGATAAGATTACTACGCAGGAGCAGGCTGCGGCAGTAGAAGAATACATTACGTATGTAAAGAGCAGGAGTGAGCGGGAGCGTATGGCGGAGAAAAAGATCAGTGGTGTGTTTACCGGGGCTTTTGCTGAAAATCCTTTTGACGGACGCCAGATCCCTGTCTGGATATCTGAATACGTGCTGGCCGGGTATGGCACGGGCGCTATCATGGCAGTGCCTTGCGGTGATGAACGTGATTTTAAATTCGCCCAACATTTTAATATACCCATCACCAATATCATCGGTTCTTACTTTAAAGGTGATGAGGCCAACCCCACCAAAGATGCCATTTTGCAAAACTCAGGTTTCCTGAATGGGCTGGTGATGAAAGACGCCATAGAAGTGGTGATCGGAGAGGTGGAGAAAAGAGGCATTGGCATAAGGAAAACGAATTATAAAATGCGGGATGCTGCTTTCAGCCGGCAACGTTACTGGGGCGAGCCTTTTCCCATTAAATGGATTGACGGCGTAGCTTATCCTTTGGATGAAAAAGAACTGCCGCTGCAACTGCCGCATGTGGATTCCTATAAACCAGGCCCGGAAGGGGAAGGCCCGCTGGCCAATATTCCTGCCTGGACATCGCAGCATCTTGAAACGAACACCATGCCCGGCTATGCCGGCAGCAGTTGGTATTTCCTGCGCTATATGGACCCGCATAATCAAGAAGCATTTTGCGACCGTAAAGCTTCTGATTATTGGGGGCAGGTGGATGTTTATATCGGCGGTACAGAGCATGCTGTAGGGCATTTGCTGTATAGCCGTATGTGGACAAAAGCTTTGTATGATCTTGGTTATATCAGTCATGATGAACCGTTCCGAAGACTGATCAACCAGGGAATGATACAAGGTAGCAGCCGGTTTGTATATCGTGTAAGAGGTACAAACAAATTTGTATCAGCAGGATTGAAGGATCAGTATGAGGCTGATGAAATTCATGTAGATGTCAACATTGTTGATGGTTTGGAACTGGATATAGAAGCGTTTAAAAAGTGGCGCGAAGAATACGGAGATGCTGAATTCATTCTTGAAAATGGTAAATATATCTGTGGTACGCTTACCGAAAAAATGAGTAAGCGCTTGTATAATACTGTTAACCCTGATGATCTGGTTAATAAATACGGCGCCGACACTTTCCGCATGTACGAAATGTTCCTCGGCCCTGTTGAAATGAGCAAGCCCTGGGACACCAAAGGCATTGAAGGCGTTCACCGCTTCCTGAAAAAATTATGGCGGCTTTTTTATGATGAAGTAAAAGGCAAAGTGTGGACAGATGAAAAAGCAACCGATGCTGAGTTGAAAGTGCTGCACAGATCCATCCGCCAGATAGAAGAAGCTACTGACCGCTTCAGCTTCAACACAGGTGTGAGTGGCTTTATGATCGCCGTGAACGAACTGAATGATCTGGGCTGCCATAAAAAAGAGATATTGCAATCCCTGCTGGTGTTGTTGACACCTTACGCTCCTCATATAGCTGAAGAGCTTTGGCATCAACTGGGTAATGAAGGCAGCGTGCTGGATGCGGCCTATCCTGTTTTTGAAGAAAAATATGTGAAGGAAACCAGCAAGGAATACCCCGTGTCAGTAAACGGCAAGCTGCGCACTACCATCAATATTTCCCTTGAAGCCACACCCACTGAGGTGGAAAAGCTGGCTTTGGAAAATGAAGTGGTGCAGAAATGGCTGGAAGGAAAAGCTCCCAAGAAGATCATATTCGTGAAAGGGAAGATGGTGAATGTAGTGGTGTAATCACGGCCCATCTATTGCCAGTATTTTTACAGGCGGTAATTTCCGAACTGCTTTTGGTTGTACTTTCAACCATAAAACAGTTGTTCATGAAGAAAATATTTTCCCTGGCCCTGCTATGCTGTACAGCACAGCTTTTTGCCCAGGAACCATCTGCCTATTTTTTGTCAAACCCCTGTCTTACACCGGATGGACAAACGGTGATCTTCAGTTTTGAAGGTGATCTCTGGAAAGCATCTGTAAAAGACGGGCAGGCGACCCGCCTCACTGCCATGCAGGGTTATGAAACCAGCCCGCGTGTATCACCTGATGGTAAATGGATCGCTTTTACCGGCCGCCAGTATGGCAATGCCGACGTATTCATTATGCCCGTAAATGGAGGTGATGTAACGCAGATCACTTACCATAGCGGCAATGATGAAGTGACCAGTTGGAGCTGGGATTCCAAATATATTTATTTCAACAGCAGCCGGATGGGCCAGATATCCGGTTTTAAAGTGGCAGCGACCGGTGGCACGCCCAGGCGGGTTTTGGGAAATTATTTTTTCCTGTTTGATCATAACCTGGTGGAGCATCCTTCTTCCGGTGAGATATTCTTTAACGATACCTGGGAAAGTTCCAACCAGGTGCAAAGAAAACGTTACAAGGGGCCATTCAATCCGGATATACAATCCTACAATCCCCAATCCAAACAACACAAGAAATATACTGACTGGGAGGGAAAAGACTTTGGTGCTACCATTGACCGCAATGGAAATATCTATTTTATTTCCGATGAAGCCAATGGCGAGTATAATTTGTATGCACTGGAAAATGGTAAGAAGAAAGCTCTGACAAGGTTCAGCTCTTCCATTAAAACACCTATCGTAAATGCACAGGGTGGAAAGATCGTATTTGAAAAAGATTACCAGTTGTGGTTGTATGATGTAAAAAGCGGTAAGGAAAGCAAACTGGACATTGCCATTATCCGCAATAATGTTTTGCCAAAAGAAAAAGACTTTGACGTAAAAGGCAATATCAGTGCTTTTGATGTGTCGCCAGACAATAAGAAGCTTGCTTTTGTTTCAAGAGGTGAATTGTTTGTAAGCGATATTGATGGCAAATTCATTCAGCAGGTTAAAAGAGGTTCTGCCGAACGCGTTCGCGAAGTGAAATGGAACAGTGATAATAAAACGCTTTTGTTTAACCAGACACTGGATGGCTATACTAACTGGTACACTGTAAGTGCAGATGGCAAAGGCGCTATCAAACAATTGACCAGGGACGCGAAAAACAACCGCGATGCAGTGCTGAATAAGAAAAGAGATAAAGCCGTTTACCTCAGCGGCCGCGACGAAGTGCGCCTGCTCGATCTGAAAACCGGTGAAAGTAAAACCATTGCCAAAGAAGAGATCTGGGGATTTCAGAACAGCGAACCGGGTTTTTCACCCAATGATGAATATGTGGTGTTCACTGTATTCAAAAATTTTGAACGCGATATTTATGTTCATAATCTGAAGGAAAATAAGACCACCAATTTGACCAATACAGATATTACGGAAGCTGATCCTGTGTGGTCGCCGGATGGTAAGTATATTTATTTCACTTCCCAACGGTTAAGGCCAGCCTATCCTTTTGGAATGCCCAATGCCAAAGTGTACAGGATCGCATTGGAAAATCTGGATGACCCTTTCCGTATAGATAAGTTTGATGAGCTTTTCAAGGAAGAGAAAAAAGATACAACAGCAAAAAAGGATACTGCCAAAAAAGCGGCCGCGCCGCCACCTGTTAAATCCATCACTATCGATACAGATGGTTTCATGGACAGGATAGAACAGATCGGCCCCTTTGCAGGAACACAGTCCCTTATTGGTGTATATCAGAAAGGTGAAAAAACCATCGTGCTGTATCAAAGCAATCATGGTGAAGGCCGCGCTGCTGTATGGAAAACCGTGAAGGAACCATTTGAGCAGGATAAAACAGAAAAGGTTGCCGATGGTGGAGTGGCGGGTATCGCTGAAGCCGGTGATAAATTATATGTGCTGGTGAATGGTGTGATCAATAAGCTGAACCTGGATATTAACCGGCTTGATCCGATAGCCACCAGTTTCACTTTCCGCCGTAATCTCTCTGCAGAGTTCAGCCAGATGTTTGAAGAAGCCTGGGCCCAGATGGAAGAGAATTATTATGATGAGAGTTTCCATGGGCTTGACTGGAAAAAAACAAAGAAATACTATCAGCAATTCATTCCTTATTTGAATAACAGGGCTGATCTGAGGATATTACTGAATGATATGCTGGGAGAATTGAACTCATCCCACCAAGGCTTTGGCACTTTTGGAACGGATGAAGCTGTAGCACTGAACAATACTACAATGGAAACAGGCATCATCTTCGACGATGCATCGCCTTATACCGTAAAATATATATTGAAACGCTCGGCAGCAGATAAAAAGGGAATTGATATCCGCCCCGGTGATGTGTTGACAAAAGTGAATGGTGAACCGGTGGATGTAAACAAAGACCGTAGCTTTTATTTTACCCGTCCTTCGCAAGACAGGGAAATGCGGCTGGAATTCAGCCGGCAGGGCCAACCCGTCAGTGTAAAACTACACCCGCAATCCAGCCTGTTCAACACCCTGTATGATGAATGGGTAGACAAGAACCAGCAGCGTGTGGATGAAAAGAGCAAGGGCCGGATCGCTTATGGCTATATGAAGAATATGGGCCAGGGAGAACTGGAGCAATTCATCATTGACATGACAAAGGAGCTGAATAAAAAAGATGCGCTGATCTTTGATCTTCGTTACAACACCGGTGGTAATGTGCATGATGAAGTGCTGAAATTCCTTTCACAGAGATCTTACCTGAAATGGAAATACCGGCAGGGTGGTTTATCACCGCAATCCAATTTTGCACCGTCCGATAAACCCATTATCCTGCTTACCAATGAACAATCCCTGAGCGATGCAGAAATGACCTCGCAGGGCTTTAAGGCATTGAAACTGGGCAAGATCGTAGGTAATGGCACTTATCGCTGGATCATTTTTACCAGTGGTGTGGGCCTGGTCGACAACTCATCTGTGCGTATGCCCAGTTGGGGTTGCTACAGCCTGGAAGGAAAAGACCTGGAGATGAGCGGCGTGCAGCCGGATATACTTGTGATCAATTCATTCGACGACAAACTGAATGGCCGCGATCCGCAATTGGACAGGGCGATCGAAGAAATAATGAAGCAGATAAAATAGCATCGATTCAAATGAGCTGTTAGGAGTACAAGGGCGCAACGGTTATGTTGCGCCCTTTGTGTTCGTATAAAACCTACCAAAGGCAGGTATTTACCGCATATTTCCGCAGCCGGTGAGGTAAAGAAAAAATCCTTAAAGATTGTACTGTACAAAAAAATAAATATCTTACAAGGAGTATTCTGGAAACTGCTGCATTACCCTCCAACCATTCACCCAAAACCTGCGTATGAGAAAACTTTACTTTCTTGCCTTTACGTTATTATTCCTGTTTGCGGCAACACAATATTCCTTTGCCCAGTATTGTACCATTACATTTCCGAGTGCCAATGTGGAACCGATCACGCTGGTCAAGTTCAATACGATCAACAATACAAGCTCTGCTGCTTTGACCCAACCGGCTTATCAGGACTTCACGGCCATTACCACTACTGTGTTGAAAGATCAAACCTATACTATAACGGTGGAGGGGAATACCAATGGAGAGTATGTTACTTATATAGATGTGTATATTGACTGGAACCAGGATAAGGATTTTGAGGATCCGGGCGAGCACTATTTTATAGGGACTATTGAAAACTCAACCGGAGAAGATGGGATACAGGCTATCGGGGATATAGAAGTCCCTGCAGGCGCGGTTACCGGTGATACGCGGATGAGGGTAATCAAAAAATTCGGCTCTTCAGCATTGCCCTGTAATTCTACTGGTTATGGGCAGGCAGAAGATTATACATTGACGGTAGCTGATCCACCGGCCTGTGTTGCACCTCCGGGTGGCGGCACCATTCAGGGGCCTTCAGGCAATGTATGCCCTAATATTCCTTTCCCTCTCACCGTTACCGGTTCTACTTTTGGAGCAGGACTGACCTATCAATGGCAATCCTCACCAGATGGCGCTACCTGGACAGATATTCCCGGTGCCAATGCAAAAGCTTATACAGCTACTCAAACAGTGGCTACACATTACCGCCGCATGATCACCTGTAGCGGTCAAAGCGAGCCCTCCACTTCCATTGAGGTTGGTATTAATGCAGTAGCGGATTGTTATTGCCCCACCGGATCAGAAAGTGCAGACTATGAATATATCGGCAATGTGTTCATTACCGGTGGTGTGAACAATAACACAGACAATAGCACGTACAGCGATTTTGTTTCTACGAATGTGGCTACCGTATTCCAGGGCCAGTTTGTAAAAGTAGTGATCGAAAAAGGAGTTTCTGACTGGTATTCTACTGATGTTGCATACGTGTTTGCTGACTTTAACCAGGACGGTGATTTCAATGACCCCGGTGAACTGGTAGGCACCAAGAGCGGCAACACTTCACCTTACCAGATCACTTTTATGGTGCCGCCAACAGCGACACTGGGCAATACCCGCTTGCGGATAAAATTTGGCGACACGGACCCATTTGTTGATGTGAATACGGATGATCCCTGCCAGACAATATATTCATTTGGTGAAACGGAAGATTATGGTTTGCTGATCACTGCCCCTCCTTCCTGCATACCGCCGCATGGCCTGGCCGTTCTGCCCAATTCCCCAACAGAAGAGCTGCTCAGTTGGGAAGCTTCCGGCACTAATCCTTCCAATGGTTATATATGGGAAGTAAGGTCATATGGTGATGGTGGAAGCGGAACCGACGGTCTTGAAGCCACTGGCACTACAGCGGCAGGTGTGTTAAATGCTACTGCTACCGGACTTACAGGAGGCACCAATTATTTCTTATGGGTGAGATCAGATTGCGGTGGTGGTGATTTGAGCATATGGGAAGGGCCATTGCAATTCGTTACTACCTGCGATCCTACGACTGTCCCATTCTCCCAAAACTTTGATGCAGCGGTTGAGCCCGACCTGCCTCCCTGCGTGATGATCCAGGACCTGAATGAAGCTACCGGTTGGAGAATGTTCTTCGGTGGCAGTCCGGGAGCTGCTTCAGATCCGGCCAGCATCCGTTATGAATGGAATGCCGATACACCAGCCGATGACTGGTTCTTCCTGCAGGGAATAACACTGACAGGTGGCAAGACCTATATGCTGAACTTTAAATATAAAGCATCAGATGGGCCTTCATGGGTAGAAAACCTGGAAGTGAAATACGGCACTTCGCCGAATGCGGCTGGTATGACGACCGGCACTTTATTCAGCCAGACCGGCATTGCAAGCAATATCGACTCGCCGTTTGAGACAGCAATGGTAAGCTTTACACCACCATCAAGCGGAGTGTACTACCTCGGCTTCCATGCATTCTCCGATGCAGACCAGGCATTCCTGTACGTAGATGATATAACAGTGGAATCCTGCGCTACGCCAACAGATGTGAAAGCACACAGCATCTCATCAACATCGGTGGAGGTTTACTTTACTTCTCCAGGCAGCAATTTTGTGATAGAATATGGCCCTGCCGGAGGATTTGCGCCAGGCATTGATGGATCAGCCGGAGGTGGTACCGTGATCACCAGCGCCACTTCTCCTGTAACTATTACCGGTCTTGATCCCGATACAGAGTATGATATATATGTAAGACAGAACTGCGATGGCGGCGCAGAGTTCAGCCAGAATGCAATGACGACTATCCGTACTTTATGCACGCCGACCACTGTTCCGTACGTAATGGATTTTGAGAGCGGAACTGTTCCCGATAGCTATCCTTCCTGTACAAGTGCATGGGATGTGAATGGAAGCAGCGGACCTGTACTGAATGCTACAGGTGGTCAATGGGTGATTGGTAGTGGTGCATCGCCGGATGTATATGTTTCACCCACGAAGACGCTCCGCTATATTTATGATGCTGTCAACACTGCCCGTGGAGCCGATGACTGGTTCTTCCTGCAAGGCCTGGACCTGACCGCTGGCGTATCATACCGGCTCAAATTCTTCTATAAAGGATCAGATGGCCCGAACTGGATAGAACAACTGGAAGTAATGTATGGCAACTCGGCGCAGCCTTCTGCCATGACCAACCTTCTTTATGAGAATAGCAATATCAATACGGCACTTGCTGATCCGTGGGATTCAGTGCGTGTTGATTTCACACCCACCTCAACCGGTACCTATTATATAGGGTTCCATGCCAAATCAGATCCTGATCAGGCTGTTTTATATCTTGATGATGTAAGCGTGCGGGCAACTCCAATTGTAGATGCGGGCGTGCCTTCGATCAAAGAGACATTGCCAACCTGCCCCACCAATAATTTTGTGATGACGGCCAATGTGGTGAACTATAACCTTACACCACTTGATCTGGCAACGTACCCACTTACTGTTACAGCCAATATTACGGGTGCTGCTACTACAACGCTGACAGCTAATGTGAACACCGGCACCATTGCTCCTGGTGATACACTGCAGGTGCCACTGCCGGCCTTTACGTTCAATGCAGGCATGCATAATATTGCTTTTAACGTGAGCAATCCCAACGATTCAGAAAATGGAAATGATACCTATGTCACTTCTGTGTATGTGAACCCGACACCGGTAGCCGCTGTGTTCACACCGGCTGATCCACGAAGCTGTGCGCTGATCACCACACAGTTTTCAACAGCGCCGCCAGCATCCGTTGAATTGCCGGAAGTTTCTTCAGGAGCTATTTCAGTAGCAGTGCCTGATAATTCTGCCGCGGGTACCACCCATACCTTAAACGTAGCAGGCGTTCCTTCCGGAGCACAGGTGGTTGGCATCAAGGTTACGCTCAACGTTACGCATACCTATATCAGCGATATGGTGATCAACCTGAAAGCGCCTAATGGAAAAATCCTGAACCTGTTCAATGAAAAAGGTGGAAGCGGCGACAACCTGGTCAATACAGTGATCAGCTCTGCATCCACTACTGCAATACCCGGCACAGGCGCTCCTTACACTAATACCTACAGACCGGATGGAGTAAATGGTGTGGGACCGACCGGTTTTATTTCCAATGTAAGCAGCTTTGCTGGCCTGTATGAAGTAGGAAATGGTGATTGGACCCTTGCCCTGAGAGATGGCTTCAATGGAGATCTTGGAACGCTTACATCCTGGTCGATCACGATCACGTACGGGTTCCCGCACCCGGTAGTGACCTGGTCGCCTGCAACAGGCCTGTTTACCAATGCAGCAGGAACGATCCCTTATGTAGCCGGCACCAATGCTTATTCAGTATATGCTAATCCTGCATCAGAAACAACTTACACAGTTACTTCTACTGCGGCCGGTTGTACCAACAGCAGCACCGTTACAGTAAAACCACTGGCAGTAATTGCCGACTGGTCGTCAACAAAGATCTGTATCAGTGATGAAGTGGTAGCGCTTTCTGCCACACCTGCCGGTGGCATCTGGAGTGGTATCGGTGTATCAGGCAATAATTTCATCCCTTCAGCTACAGCAGTAGGTTCTTATCCGTTGACCTATCGCTACACAAACGGCAGTGGTTGCACGGCTTCCACTACTATTACTGCGAAAGTGGAAGATTGTCCTGAAAGGTTAAGATTGCTTCGTGATGATGCAGTGGTCCTTTATCCGAATCCGAACAACGGACAGTTCAATATCCGGATCAACAGCGTGTTGTACAATAACCTGATCATGCGGGTGTATACCAGCTCAGGTTTACTGGTGCATAACCGTAAGCTGACCGGCCTGGCTTATGGAAGGGTGGTGCCAATTGATCTCACCAACCTGCCGGGTGGTGCTTATATGGTACACTTCTATTACGAAGGTGGCGTCAGAACATCCGATAAAGTGTTCCCGGTCATCATTGGAAAAAAATAAACAGAACAGTAAATAGTTTTAAGGCATCCGCCAATAGCGGATGCTTTTTTTATGATATCGCACGAACAGTTTGAGTAATTTTGGATATGCCAGTAAGTTTTGAAGAAGCCCTGAGATCTGTGCAGTTTGCACCCGTGATCCCTTTTGATCCGGGAACAGATAAATTGCTGTTGCTTGATTTTACAGAGAACAATAAAAGTCTTACAGAAGATATATTGAAGGACACAACGAAGTTTTCATTATATATAAATAATCTGCTTGCTGATGCAAGCGCACGCTATGGCATAGGAGGATATGACGAACACAGAACAGTCTACAGCCGCAGCAAAGTGTTTGATGCTCCCGTAGCAGGGGAAGAACCGCGTCGCTTGCATCTTGGAACAGATATCTGGGGCAAGCCTTATACAGCCGTGATGGCTCCGCTGGATGGTATTGTGCACAGTTTTGCTTTTAATAATCAGTTTGGTGATTATGGGGCCACCATCATTTTATCCCACCAGGTAAATGGATATACGTTCTATACGCTTTACGGTCATTTAAGCCTTAGCTCACTTAAGAATTTATATGAGGGGCAAAATATCCGGAAGGGCCAGGTGTTTGCAGAATTTGGTATTCCTTATGAAAACGGACATTGGCCTCCGCATCTGCATTTTCAGATCATATTGGATATGAAAAACCGGAAAGGTGATTATCCCGGTGTTTGCAGGTATTCAGAAAAAGAAGAGTGGTTGAAGAATTCACCTGATCCTGATATACTGCTGCAATTGAGCAGGTATATTAAGGGTTGATTGGAAGATTCTCTTAAATAATGTATCGCAACGGCCGCAATGGTAACGCAGAGAACGCAACGTTAATCTTCTTAGCGCCCTTGGCGTACCCGTTGCGGCCGTTGCGATACTTCCGCATCAAATAACAATCCTCAACAAAAATTTTAGCCCCATCCACTGGCTATCCCTAAATTTACACCATGGCCAACCCCAATTTGAATTCAGATAAAGGAATGCTGAGTGCGGCGGACAAGGAATTTGAAAACAATATCCGGCCTTCGCAGTTGAATGATTTTTCCGGGCAAACACAAGTGATCGAGAACCTGCGGATCTTTATTAAAGCAGCTAAAATAAGAGGTGAGGCACTTGACCATATTTTATTCCATGGCCCTCCCGGTTTGGGAAAGACCACTCTCTCAAGGATCGTGGCGCACGAATTAGGGGTGAACATCAAGGAAACATCAGGCCCGGTGATTGAAAAGCCCGGCGACCTGGCCGGCCTGCTTACCAATCTTGAACCGCATGATGTGTTGTTTATCGACGAGATCCACCGCTTAAGCACGGTAGTGGAAGAATACCTGTATGCTGCCATGGAAGATTACCGAATAGATATTATGATCGATACCGGCCCCAATGCCCGCAGCATTCAACTTAGCCTTAATCCATTTACCCTGATCGGTGCTACCACACGAAGTGGCCTGCTCACAGCACCTTTGTTGTCGCGTTTTGCGATCAAATCAAGACTTGAATATTATAGTGCTGCTACCTTGAATAAGATCATTCAACGCTCTGCCGGCATACTGGGCGTTGTTATTTCTGATGAAGCTGTTATGGAGATCGGCCGCCGCAGCCGTGCCACACCAAGAATTGCCAATGGATTGCTCAGAAGAGTAAGGGATTTTGCACAGGTGCTGAATGATGGGGAAATTGATCTTGGTATTACGCAGCATGCCCTTAAAGCGCTTAATGTGGATGAACACGGGCTGGATGATATGGACAACCGTATCCTTAGCACCATCATTGATAAATTTAAAGGCGGCCCTGTAGGAATTTCCACTATTGCCACTGCTGTAGGCGAAGAAGCCGGAACGCTCGAAGAAGTGTATGAACCATTCCTTATCCAGGAAGGCTTTATTCAACGCACACCGCGCGGAAGGGAAGTGACCCATAAAGCATATGAGCACCTGGGGAAGGGATATAACCGGGGCGATAGTTCCAACCTGCTTTTCCCATAATATTGTTATTATAAAAAGAAAAGAGTTAGCCAAATGCTAACTCTTTTCTTTTTATAGTCTTAGTTTTATTTAGCTTACTACAAGCCTGAACCCGTTTCCATGTATGTTCACGATCTCAATTTTCGGGTCATCTTTTAGATACTTCCTCAACTTGGCAATGTATACATCCATGCTGCGGCCATTGAAATAAGTGTCGCTGCCCCAGATCTTTTTCAGGGCCTGGTCGCGGGGCAACAGATCATTCAAATGCTCGGCCAGCATTTTCAGCAATTCATTCTCTTTAGGAGAAAGGGTTTGTGTAACGCCTTTATGCGTTAGCTGGCGCAGTTTGGGATTGAAATGATAGCTGGCAAGATCAAATTCCTTGTTCTCTGTTTCTTTATTGATCTCGTCATTCCTTTTCAGGATGGCTTTTATTTTCAGTAATAAAACTTCGCTGTCAAAAGGCTTGGTGATATAATCATCGGCACCGAGCTTATATCCCTGAATGATATCTTCCTTCATGGTTTTTGCACTGAGGAAGAAGAGGGGAATATCGGGATCTACATCCCTGATCTCTTCGGCCAGGGTGAATCCATCCATATTAGGCATCATTACGTCCAACAGGCAAAGCTCAAATTTTTCCCGCTGGAAAGCGGCCAGGCCAAGGCGGCCATCCCTTTCCAGGGTAACATCATAATCGTTCAGTTCCAGGTAATTTTTCAATACACTTCCCAGGTTTGGATCATCTTCGCACAATAAGATTTTGGGTTTCTTTGGTTCCATTTTATGCTGGTTTTATTCTTAGAGGACAAATAAAAGTAAATCATTTGCGAAACTTCATTGAAATTAAATATTTTTTTGTTAAAGCCGGAGTATCGCAACGGACGCAAGGATTACGCAAAGTACGCTACGTTGCGCTCTCCGCGTAATCGTTGCGTACTTTGCGATACCTTTACGACCCTCAAATTCTATCGTCTATTGTTGTTAATTTTGTCTTTTATTTTGTTACTATGGCCATGCATATTACGCCGGACAACCGGCTGAAGAAATTGATCGTGATCGGCGACAGGCTGCTGATCAAACCCGCCAAATCGAATGAACAAACAGCCAGCGGGCTTTACCTGCCTCCGGGCGTACAGGAAAAAGAAAAAGTGCAACAGGGGTATGTGATCAAGACCGGCCCCGGGTATGCCATTCCCATGCCCGTGGAAGAAGAGCCCTGGAAAAGCGAGGAAGAAAAAGTAAAGTATGTTCCCCTTCAGGCTAAAGAAGGCGACCTGGCCATATTCCTGCTCAGCGGAGCAACCGAAGTGATGTACGAAAATGAAAAATACTATATCGTGCCGCAGGGAGCTGTGCTGATGCTGGAAAGGGAAGAGGATTTATAAACTTCCGCAAATCCTTGTAACTTCCCTTTAAATTCTTTCTATGGCTGATACAAATCCGTTTCTCGATGCAGTAAAATCTGGCTACACTTTCAAAGGCGAAAGCTTCAAGATCGGTGTAGGCATGCTCGATGGTGAAGTAGTGGCAGGCGCCGATGTTTCCATTCCTTTCAGGACCCTCAACCGCCACGGGCTTATTGCCGGGGCAACCGGTACGGGAAAGACCAAGACCCTGCAGGTGCTGAGCGAATGCCTCAGCGATGCAAGCGTGCCCGTGTTGCTGATGGATATAAAAGGCGATCTCAGTGGTATTGCTGCCGAAGGTTCAGCCAACGATAAAATAAAAGAACGCTATCAGAAGCTGAACATGGAATACAAGCCTTCAGCTTTCCCTGTCGATCTTTTAACGCTCAGTCAGCAGAAAGGGGTAAGGTTGCGTGCTACTGTAAGCGAGTTCGGCCCGGTGCTTTTATCCAAGATACTCGGCCTGAATGATACACAGGGCGGCTTTGTTGCCATGATCTTCAAGTATTGTGATGACACGCAACTTCCCCTGCTCGATCTGAAAGATTTTACCAAAGTGCTCCAGTACGTAAGCAATGAAGGAAAAGCCGAGCTGGAAAAAACTTATGGCAAAATATCCACTACCTCCACCGGTACCATTCTCCGCAAAGTGATTGAACTGCAACAGCAGGGTGCTGACCTTTTCTTTGGAGAAAAAAGCTTTGAAGTGGATGACCTCATGCGCATCAACGATGATGGCAGAGGTATGATCTCCATTGTAAGAGTGACCGATCTGCAGGACAGGCCCAAACTGTTCTCCACTTTCATGCTGCAATTGCTGGCGGAATTGTATGCAACTTCCCCGGAAGAAGGCGATCTTGACAAACCAAAGCTGGTATTGTTCATTGACGAAGCGCATCTTATTTTCCAGGAAGCCAGTGAGGCTTTATTGCAGCAGATCGAAACGATCATCAAGCTGATCCGCTCCAAAGGGATAGGTATTTATTTCTGTACACAAAACCCGATGGACGTACCGGCATCCGTGCTTGCACAATTGGGATTGAAAGTGCAGCATGCCCTTCGCGCATTCACGGCAGCCGATCGCAAAGTGATCAAACAAACAGCAGATAACTATCCTGAAACAACATTTTATAAAACAGAAGACCTGATCACGCAACTGGGTATCGGCGAAGCACTGGTAACCATTCTGAATGAAAAAGGCATTCCTACCCCATTGGTGCATTGCATGCTTTGCTCGCCCCGCAGCCGGATGGATATCTTATCAGAAATGGAGATCGATGCAATTGTGAGCAAATCAAAAATTGCAGCCAAATACAACCAGGTGATAGATAGTCAAAGTGCGTATGAAATACTTACAGAAAAATTGAATGAAGCTGCTGCAAGAGCAGAAGAAGATAAAAAGCAGGCCGACCAGGAGAAAGAAGAAAAGAAAAAACCTGCTGCAAAAGAAAAAGGATTTTTTGATGATCCTACTGTAAGAAGCATGACCAGAACTGCAGGGAACACGATCGTACGCAGCTTGCTTGGTGCACTGGGACTCGGCGGACGAAGCCGTAAGAAAAGTTTATTTTAAACGGATACGGCCGTCTTTTTCAACCCTCAATTTATTTTCAGCCTGGAGGAATTCGATCACCTTCCAGGCTTTTTCTTTTTTTATATCCTGCAGTTGATTAAAAAGGTCTTTTACTTCCAGTGAATCATCCTGCATAATGTGCACAATGCGTTCATGAATGGCAGTAAATTCTTCTTTACTCAGGCTGAGCTTTTTTTGTTTCAGGCAATTATCACAGATCCCGCAGGCCTTGATATTGTTGTCACCAAAATAAACCCCGATCATCCGGCTTCGGCAGTCTGTTTCTTCTTTTACATAAGAGATGATTGTGGTTACTCTTTTTTCAAAGATGGACTTGCGTTGCTGGTAGGCATTGGTATTGATATTAAGCTGTTCCCCTCTTACCCTGTTGCGCTGGAAGTATAATTGCGGTGAATCTTTACGGGGAGAATATTCAATAATTCCTGCACGGTGCAATTCCTGCAACTGCTGTTTTATTTCTTCCAGGTCTTTTCTCATCAACTGTGCCAGTAATAATTCAGAAATAAAACAGGGATAGTCAAAAATACCTTCATAGGACCGTAGCAATGTTTTGATCAATGAATCCAGTGCCGGCCGTTCCTGTTCAAAACGGTAGAGGTATTCTTTTGTTACGGTAAACTGAACAGTGGAGGGAAGAAATACCTGTTCATTCAGTGTCAGCCAGCCTTCCTGCTCCAAAGTTTTGAGCGAGTATAAAGTGGTGAAATTGTCCAGCTTGAATTTTTTGGCAAAATCGGCCATATCAAAATCGAAAGAAGCGCCTTCACCTGTGCCGGCTTCGAGTTGGAGGTAATTGGCGATGGCCAGGTACACCTGCCGGATATTTTCCACTTCAGGAAAACGTTGTGCAGATAAGGCACTCAATTCTTCCAGGTCTTTGTCTGCATATAGCAACACAGCAAAGGCCGGTCTTCCATCACGCCCGGCTCTTCCAGCTTCCTGGTAATAATTTTCCAGGCAATCAGGAATATCGGCATGGATCACTGTGCGTACATCCGGTTTGTCGATCCCCATACCGAATGCATTGGTGCAAACGATCACTCTTATTTCATTCTTTATCCAGGCTTCCTGTTTTTTATTACGTTCTTCCTGGGTAAGTCCAGCATGATAATAATCACTTGATATGCCTTGCAATTGTAACAGTTCACTGATCTCTTTGGTGCGTTTCCTGCTTTTGCAGTAAATAATGCCTGTTCCCGGTATCCTGCCAAGTATTTCGCTGATCTTATTGATCTTTGAATCCACATTGAAAACGCTGTAGGAGAGATTGGGTCGCTCAAATGATTGACGGAAGACCTGCTGCTGTTGAAAATGGAGTTTATCCATGATATCCTGCTGCACTTCAGGCGTAGCAGATGCGGTAAGTGCAAGAACAGGAATACCGCTCAATTCTTCCCTTAATGCAGCAATGCGCAAATAGGGCGGACGGAAATCGTATCCCCATTGGGAAATGCAATGTGCTTCATCAACAGCTACCAGGTTGATATGCATTCCCGGCAGGTATTCTTTGAATAAAGAAGTTTCCAGGCGTTCAGGAGAAACATACAGGAATTTGCAATTGCTTTCAGTTACCAGTTGCAAAGTGTTGATCACTTCTTTGCGCTTCATGCCGGAATAAATGGCAAAAGCGGTAATCCCTTTTTTTCTTAAACCCTCTACCTGGTCTTTCATCAGTGCGATCAGGGGGGAAATGACCAGGCATGTCCCTTCCATGGCCATGGCAGGCACCTGGTAGCAAAGGGATTTGCCACCGCCGGTGGGCATAAGCGCGAGCGTGTCTTTTCCATCCAGTACAGATTGGATAATGTCTTCCTGTAAAGGACGGAACTGGTTATAACCCCAGTATTGTTTTAAAATTTGAAAGAGGGTCATAAGAAGTGGAAGGTAGTGGTTTTAAATTTAGTTTTGTATCGCAAAGAGCGCAAAGTGTACGCAAAGGACGCGACGTTGCGCTCTTCGCGTACACTTTGCGCTCTTTGCGATACTACTCCACTTTCTTAATATAAAGTCTGCCTGAATTGATAGCCAGCACCACATCGCTCAATCCCATTACCAGTGCTGCAAAGCCTGGCTTCAACAAACCTAATGCCGCCACAGGAATGGCTATAATATTATAGGCAAAAGCCCAGAAAAGATTTTGTTTAATAGTGGTATAAGTATGCTTACCCAGGCCCAATGCCATCGGTAATTTTTTCAATCCATGGTTCATCAGCACCACTTGTGCGGTTTGCATCGCCATTTGCGAAGCATCGCTCATGGAAATACCTACGGTGGCCTTGGCCAATGCTGGTGCATCATTAATGCCATCGCCTACCATTGCTGTTGGAACTGCCGCACTTTTTGCTGAAATGATCTGCAATTTTTGCTCCGGTGTTTGTTCGGCAATCACTTCTTCAATACCCAGCTCTTTGGCAAGCTGATCTGCTTTTGCCTGGCGGTCGCCACTGAGCAGGATGGTCTTAATACCTTTTGCATGCAGGTAACTGACTACTGGTTTTGCTTCAGGACGTATTTCATCTTTTATATCCATCCAACCAATTAACTGCTCATTTTTCAGGATATAAATATTGTGGGTGTCATCATTAGTAAGTGTTTTTGCCGCCGAGAATGAAGCAGCTTTGTAAGTACTTCCTTCTTTATCTTCAGCCTGCATACCCAATCCTTTGATCTCTTCTATTTTTTTCCAACGTATCTCCTCTTTCATTTTCCATTCAGCGCTGATACTTTTAGCGATCGGGTGGTTGGAATATTTTTCGAGTGAAAAGACAATGCGCTTGAACTCTTCAACTGTGATGGACTCATCGATCAGTTTCCATTCATGGATCATGAACCTGCCGGTTGTAAGCGTACCTGTTTTGTCAAACACTACCTGTTGAATGTTTTTGAACAATTCGAGACTGGTAGCATTGCGGAACAGGATACCATTCCGTGCTCCTCTTCCAACACCTACAGCAATGGCGGCAGGAGTGGCCAGCCCCATTGCACAGGGGCAGGCGATTACCAGCACGGCAATGCTCCGCATCAGGGAGGGAGTGAATTCACCCAGGATGATCCAGTTGACAATAAGCGTTACTGCAGCAAGACCCAACACCACCGGAACAAAAATGGCGCTGATCTTATCCGCCAGTTGTTGCACTGGCGGCTTTTCGCCCTGTGCTTCTTTTACCAGGTTAATGATGCCTGCGAGTACAGTGTCTTTACCGGCGGCTGTTACCTGTGCTTTCACAGTTCCGTTTTCGAGTATGCTGCCACCGATCAATTGGTCTTTACCTTTTTTATGAAGCGGTACACTTTCACCGGTAATGATGGCCTCATTTACATCTGCTTCTCCCCATAGTATCTTACAATCAGCGGGTACCTGTTCGCCTGTTCTGATCAGTATAAGATCGCCGGAATGCAGTTGGTCACTTTCTATCGGGAAAATATGTTCCTGGTGCTGATCATCATAGGTAAGCATATTGGCCATCACTTTCTGGTTAACGGCCAGTTTCTTCAATGCATGCTGGGTTGATTGCAGCGATGCTTCTTCCAGGTAATTGCCGAGGAATACCAGCGTAATGATAGTGGCAGTTGTTTCATAAAACATATAATCCTGCGCCTGCCCGATCAGTGTACCATATAAACTGTATACAAATGAAGCAGCAGCACCCATCGCCACCAGCACATTCATGTTCGGAATACCATTGCGTAAACTTTTCCAGGCGCTTTTCCCAAAGAAAAGCATGCCTGCAATAAACACAGGAAGGGTAAGCCCCAGTTGGATCCAGGGGTTCATCAGCCAGTGAAGATGCAACCCGGGGACCATATGCAGCCATAGAACAGCCGTAAAAGGAAGGCAGAACCAGAACCGCTGAAGATGAGTGGAAAGAAATCCGTGAGATGCTTTTTCATCATGATCATGCCCGTTATGTGTAGCATGCCCATTACCGGTTACTTTATAACCGAGATCGTGAATGCCTTTGGCCAGTTCAGTAGTGGTATGATCATTATGAAGATTAAAACTTACATCTCCGGTAGCAAAATTCACGCGCACTTCTTTCATCCCTTCTTTTTCCAGGTATTTCCGGATGGTGAGGGCGCAATTAGAGCAATCCATTCCGTCTACTTTCCATTGAATCTTTTCCATGATCGGATCTTTGTATTACAGTCGTAGGCTGTCGGCCATTAGTCAACGCAAATTTACCAACCAGCAAGGAAGGAGAGGGCAATATATTGGCAACAAGGTTGCTATTCATTTACATTTGTGGTATGGAGCTGATTTATTCTCTGGAAACCATTGGAGAAATTGCAACCCGGTTTTGGAAATTAAATGAAGGGGTTCGGGTGTTTGCTTTTCATGGAGAAATGGGTGCTGGCAAAACCACGCTTATTCATGCTTTGTGTGAAGCAAAAGGCGTAAAAGATGTGATAGGCAGCCCCACTTTTGCCATTATTAATGAGTATGGATTTAAAGAAGGCACCGGTGAAGCGGGAAAGGTCTTTCATATCGATCTCTACCGGCTTCAGGATGAAGAAGAAGCTATCAGGGCAGGCGTTGAAGACTGCCTGTACAGCGATCATATCTCCCTGGTGGAATGGCCTGAAAGGGCGCCCGGTATTTTTCCTGACAACACTGCGCATATTTATATAAATGTGATCAATTCAACCACCCGCCGGCTCAGAATAGACAGGAATTAGTTATTTTTGAAACCGGCCTTAATGGCTTCAATCAATCGTTCATGAGCCAGCAAAAACCCCGGATAAGCACTTCCTTCAGCTATGAAACCTTAGAGGAAACGCTAGATATCAAACCGAAAGCAGAAGGTATGATGATCGGCATTCCAAAGGAGATCGCTTTCCAGGAAAACCGGATCGCGCTGACCCCTGATGCTGTGAGTGTGCTCGTGAGCAATGGCCACCAGGTAACTATCGAGCATAATGCCGGCGACGCATCCCATTACCGCGATAAAGACTATAGTGAGGCCGGTGCCAGGATCGTGTATGACAGGGCAGAAGTTTTTAAGGCGCCCATCCTCGTCAAAAGCGCACCCGTTATTGAAGAAGACCTCCCACTGATACAACAAAACCAGGTGATCATTTCACCCATCCATCTTTCCGTGCTCAAAGCCGAGATACTGGAAACAATGATGGAAAAAAAGGTCACCGCCATTTCATTTGAAAACCTGAAAGACGATAGTGATTCCTATCCTATCGTTCGCAGCATGAGCGAGATTGCCGGCAGTGCCGTAATGCTGATCGCTGCGCAATACCTGAGCTCTGCCAATCATGGAAAGGGTGTGTTGCTGGGAGGTATTTCCGGTATAGCTCCTACCAAGGTCATTATTATCGGAGCCGGCATTGTGGGCGAATATGCTGCCAGGGCCGCTTTGGCATTGGGAGCATCAGTAAAAGTGTTTGATAACAGTGTGTACCGCTTAAAAAGACTGCAGAACAATATCGGCCATCGCTTATGGACCTCGGTGATTGAACCGCGCATGCTGGCCAAGCAATTAAAGACCTGCGAAGTGGCTGTAGGTGCCCTCGGTTCCGAAAGCGGTAGAACGCCAATGGTGGTGACAGAGGAAATGGTGAGCAATATGCGTCCCGGCTCTGTAGTGATAGACGTGAGCATTGACCGTGGCGGCTGTTTTGAAACATCAGAGATCACCAGTCATGAGCATCCCATTTTTATGAAGTACGGGGTGATACATTATTGTGTGCCCAATATTCCTTCCGGCTTTTCCCGTACCGCTTCGCACGCCATCAGCAATGTGCTGATGCCGCTGCTCCTGGAAGCAGGTGAAGAAGGCGGATTTGAAAACCTGGTATGGCACAGGGTGCACCTGCGCAGCGGGATCTATTTATTCAAAGGGGCGCTCACCAATTTTTACCTGAGTGAGCGGTTCGATCTGAAATACACCGATTTGAACCTGCTGATCGCCAGTCAAAGATGAGCAGAATGTTAACAATCCCATCCCCGGTTTTTTCGTACCTTCGCGGCAATGAAAAAATGGATTGCCACATACATTTTATTCGTTAGCTGTATTATTTTCTCCATAAGTGGCACGGCAAACAGTGGCCAACAGTTTTTTTCTTCGGGGAATGCAAAAAGTTCAGCTACTCACAAAGCAAAGACATTCCATTCAAAATTCTTTTTAAAAAATAAGAAGCCCAATGAAGAGCGGCCTGATGAATTCTGCCGTTCTCTTATCAGTACGCACGCCCAGAGCTTCTCCCAGGTTACCCTTGCTATACCTGAGGAATATCCTGCTGTGTTTCCGGGCACAATTGCTCCGCGATCAGTTGCAGTGCCAGCGATGGTAATGCACAAAGGATACCTTCTTCATTTGTTTCCCTCTCATTATTTTTGGTAAGGTGGGTCTGTATTGATGATTCTTCCGGAATAATGATGGAAGATGCAGAAAGTTTTAAATCATCCCTGTAACGTATTTGCGCGATACCGGGACTGGCATTTGTGAACGTGTAAATCAATCCGATGCTTCATTTACCTCATCTGATCACAGATCTCGGCCTTATACTTGGGGCGGCAGCAGTTGTTACTATTATATTCAAATGGCTGAAGCAGCCTTTGGTGCTTGGCTATCTTATTGCCGGCTTTCTCGTAGGGCCACATTTCACCGTATTCCCAACTGTAGCCGAGGTAGAAAATATAAGCGTCTGGGCAGAGATCGGTGTTATCATCCTTTTATTCAGTCTGGGTCTGGAGTTCAGTTTTAAAAAATTATTAAAGGTCGGCACACCGGCATCTGTTACAGCAATAGTGGAAGTAATGTTCATGCTGATGATCGGCTATGTGGCCGGTTCATTAATGGGCTGGTCAAAAATGGACAGTATTTTCCTGGGCGGTGTGCTGAGTATTTCTTCCACTACCATTATCATCCGGGCCTTTGAAGAGCTGGGTGTGAAAGGGCATAAGTTTGCCAGCCTTGTATTTGGCATCCTGATCGTGGAAGACCTGGTAGCGATCGTATTGATGGTATTATTATCAACGCTTGCAGTAAGCACACAGTTTGCCGGAACAGATATGCTGATGTCTGTAGCCAAACTGGTTTTCTTCCTGGTATTATGGTTTATCTCCGGCATATTTTTCCTGCCCACATTTTTGCGGAAAGCAAAAAAGTTCATGAACGATGAAATGCTATTGATCACTTCGCTGGCATTATGCATCCTTATGGTGTGGCTGGCAACGATCGTAGGATTTTCACCGGCATTGGGCGCGTTTATCATGGGTTCCATTCTGGCAGAAACAGTATATGCTGAAAAAATAGAGCATCTCATCAAACCGGTAAAAGACCTGTTTGGCTCGGTGTTCTTTGTATCAGTAGGTATGATGTTCGATCCGCAGATGCTGGCCAAATATGCATTGCCGGTAGTGCTGATCATTGTGGTAACGATCATCGGCAAAACACTCAGCACTACGGCAGGTGCGCTTATCTCCGGCCAGCCATTGAAATCTTCCGTGCAGGCGGGCATGAGCCTTTCACAGATCGGTGAGTTCTCTTTCATTATTGCCACATTGGGCCTGACATTAAAAGTGACAAGCGATTTCCTTTACCCGATCGCAGTGGCAGTATCAGCCCTCACTACTTTCACTACGCCCTACATGATCAAAATGTCTGAACCATTATATGAATGGCTTCAAAAAAAGCTGCCTGCTTCATGGACAAGCGCCATACACCGTTACAGCAGCCGTTCGCAAACGATCTCCAGTTCTACAGACTGGCAGGTATATGTAAGGAGCGGAATAGTGAACACTATACTGGTGTCCGTTATCACTACAGCGATCGTCATGTTATCCTCCCATTATCTTCTGCCTTATACAAGAACAAGATTGGGGGATAATACCTGGACCACTGTTATCGGTGCGGTTTGCACACTTGCCTTTATGGCGCCATTCTTATGGTCACTGGCAGTGAAGCAACACCGGAAAGACCTGGTGGAAAAATTCGTAAGCCAGAATAAATACCGCACAGGTATGTTATTGCTGCAATTGTTCCGTACAGCGATCGCTATTTTCCTGATCGGGTTCCTGCTCGACAGGTTCTTCTCCCCACAGATCGCTTTTATTGTAACAGTAATAATGTTGCTATTGCTGATCATTTTCTCCAGGCGCATACAGTTTCTTTATAGCCGCATACGCACCCGCTTTCTTGCCAATTACAATGAACGGGAAGAACAAAAAGCAAAAAAAGATATGCTGGCTCCCTGGGATGCGCACATAGCGGAATTCGTTTTATCACCGGATATGCCGGGAGTAGGCAAAACATTGAAAGAGCTTGCCTGGAGGGAGAAATACGGCCTTAATGTAGCTATTATTGAAAGAGGCAACATAATAATCAATACACCCAAACGCGATCAACGGATATTTCCCGGTGATTCGCTGTTTATGATCGGTACGGATGATCAGTTGGACCAGTTCAAAGCAGACATGGAAGCCGGAAGAGCATTGGTGGCAGAAAAGAAACCAATAGAAGTGGTGCTGGAACATTTTAATGTGAACGACGATTCTGTGTTTGCTAACAAGAACATACGGGAAGGTGAAATACGGGAGAAGATACATGGTATAGTAGTGGGGATCGAAAATGAGAACGGCCGGATCGTGAATCCGGACTCTTCTTATGTTATAAGACCAGGCGACACAGTTTGGGTGGTGGGAGATAAGTTGAGGTTGTTGTCCTTACAAAAATCAAAACAACTTGTGTAAAGTTTAAAATCTACTCATATAAGTATGGGAAATAGAACTTGCTTTCCTGATCTGTAAGCAGCGTTAACCAATCGTTTTTTCTTTAAAGCCCTATCTCCAACGAGATGGGGTTTTGCTTTTTATGCTCATTCTTAACTTGTTGCGAAACAAAACTGCCTGATCCCCAACGACTAATAGAAATATTTTTCTGTAAATTCTTAATTAAACGTTTGTTTAAATTTAAACAACTGTTTAATTTGCGCCGGATTTCAACCACAGTTATTATGTCAGCATACAACGAAAAGCAGATACAGATCATGGAGGCGGCAGAAAAGCTCTTCGCTGATAAGGGTTTCGAAGGAACTTCTGTCAGAGATATAGCTGAAGATGCTGGAGTGAACCAGGCCATGATATCCTATTATTTTGGCTCCAAGGAAAAACTGATGGAAGCTATGTTTACTTACCGCGGCACTTCATCCTTATTACAGTTGGAAGAAATGGTGCAGGACAAAACACTTACTCCTATTCAAAAGGTAGAGAAGCTGATCGACCGGTATATAGACAAGCTGTTGATCAATCAATGTTTTCACCGTGTTGTGGTAAGAGAACAGATGGTCAATAACAACGGGTTTATCTCGGATAAGCTACAGGAAATAAAAAGGCTTAACCAGGCGCTGATCAAAGAACTGATCGCGCAAGGACAACGCAACGGGGATTTTAAAAAGCATGTGGACGTGTCACTGCTGATGACCACTTTGGTGGGCACGGTGAGCCACCTGATCACTACCCAGCATTTTTACCGGGAAATAAATAACCTCCAATCACTGACCGAAGAAGAATTTCAAAAATATATACGGAAAAAGTTAAGTCATCACCTGAAAGCAATATTTAAAGCAACATTGATGTATGAACAATAAACTAATGCTCCTGCTGGGAGCTGTGATCCTGATGGCCTGTACAGGGCTGCAGGCGCAGGAGAAAAAACCCCTGAGTCTGCCCGAGGCGATTGATCTCAGTATTAAGAACAGTCACCAACTGAAGAACAGCCAGGCCAAAATTGAAGAAGCAACTGCTGCATTGAAAGAAGCAGTGGATAAAAGATTACCCGACGCAAGCGTATCCGGTTCTTATTTATGGCTCAATAATCCGAACATCACCATGAAAAACAAATCTGATAATAATGGTGGTTCTGGTAACACTGAGGAGACTCCCAAAGTAAACCAGGTGATGTATGGCCTCGCCAATGTATCACTGCCTGTTTACCAGGGTGGACGGATCCGGTACGGTATCGAATCTTCCCGCTTGCTGGCAAAAGCTGCCAAACTGGATGCGGATTATGAAAAAGAGGAAGTGATACAAAATACGATAGAAGCATATATCAACTTATACAAAGCTGGTGCAGCAGTAAAACTGGTAAAAGAAAGTCTGGCTCAATCACAACAAAGAGTAAAAGAATTTTCAGACCTGGAAAAGAACGGGCTGCTTGCAAGAAATGATCTGTTGAAAGCAGAACTGCAGGCTTCCAATAAAGAACTTTCACTGGTGGATGCGCAGAACAACCTGCAACTGGCCAATGTGAACATGGATCTGCTGCTGGGCCTGCCGGAGCAAACACAACTTGAACTGGATACTGAACTGGTCAATCAACCGGCTCAATTGCAGCCGCTCGACACGTACGTGCAATCAGCACTTACCAACCGTAAAGATGTAGCATCGCTCGATCTGCAAAAGAAATCTGCAGAAAGCAGGGTGAAATCCACCAAAGGAGAAATGTATCCTAGCCTTAATGTGACCGGCGGTTATGTAGCTGCCAATATTCCCAATTTCATGTCGGTGACCAATGCGGTGAATGTGGGAGTAGGTGTTTCTTACAATATAGGTTCACTCTGGAAAACAAAAGCAAAAGTGCAGCAAAGCGAAGCGAGAGTAAAACAACTGGTAGCGAATGAAGCCTTGCTGAACGACCAGGTCCGCTTGCAGGTAAATAAAAATTATCTCGATGTTCTAAGCAACCAAAAAAAAGTGCAGGTGTACCAGAAAGCTATTGAGCAGGCAGAAGAGAACTATCGCATCACCAAAAATAAATATGACAACAGCCTGGCTACTACTACCGATCTGCTGGATGCAGATGTAGCACAGCTCGAAGCCAAAGTGAACTATGTATATGCCAAAGCGGATGCCGTGGTAATGTACAACAACCTTTTGAAAACAGCCGGCATGCTTGATAATGCCAGTAATAAATAATAAAAGAAAAGAATCAATTCATTGATATGGAAACAACAGCTCATACAAAAGCTCCTAAAAAACGGAACCCGGTCTTCATCATCATTCTCGCCGTACTGGTGATTGGTGGTGGTTGGTTCGGCATTTCGAAATACCAGCATAGTCTTCACCATGAAGACACTGAAGATGCACAGATCAGTGGCGATATCAGCCCGGTGATCCCCCGCGTATCAGGTTATGTAACAGACGTGAGAGTGAAAGATAATCAGCAGGTGAAGAAAGGTGACACCTTACTGATACTCGACAACCGTGATTATACGATCAAAGTGAAGCAGGCAGAAGCCGCATTGCAGATCGCACGTACCAACCTGGGAACTGCCCAGGCGAGTACTTCTGCAGCACATGCAGGCATTGCTACCGCAAGAGCATCTGTAGGCACCATCGATGCACAGATTGAAGCAGCGAAAGTAAATTTGTGGAGAGCCAGCCAGGATTATGAACGCTATGCCAACCTGATCAAAGATCATTCTATTACACAGCAACAATTTGAACAGGCTTCTGCTGCCAAGCAAAGTGCCGAGCGTCAACTGGGTGTGCTGGAAGAGCAAAAGAAACAGGCATCTGAGCAAACCAATGCAGTAGCCGTACAAAGCAAAGCAACAGCTTCGCAGATCAGTGTGGCTGATGCTACCATTCATCAGCGTGAAGTGGATGTGGATGCAGCAAAGCTTGACTTATCGTATACCGTTATCACTGCTCCGCAGGATGGGCTGGTATCAAAAGTGAATGTACAGCCCGGTCAGTTTGTGCAGGGTGGACAGGCTTTGTTCAGCATTGTACATGGCGATGCCGTATGGGTGGTTGCCAATTTTAAAGAAACACAACTGGATAAAATGAAAGTGGGTCAGAAAGTGGTGGTGGAAGCAGATGCCTATCCCGGCCATAAGTTTGAGGCAAACCTTACTTCATTTTCGCCAGCCACGGGCGCCACATTTGCCCTGCTGCCTCCGGACAATGCGAGTGGCAACTTCGTGAAAGTGGTGCAACGTTTACCCGTGAAGATCGAATTCACCGATAAAAACGATTCATTGGTGAAAAAGCTGCGGCCAGGAATGAACGTGCTGGTGGATGTGCACCTGGATTAATAAAGTTTGAAAGTTGAAGGGTTTAAAGGTTTAAGGTTCTTACAGCAGTGGATCTATTAAAAGACAGGAATAGCGTAACTACCGAAATCAATGAATTTATTCTGTCTGGAAGAACCTTAAACCTTTAAACTCTTACACTTTAAACGCTGAATGTCTCTTTATTTACTTAATAGCATCTTTGTATGCAACAGGAATCATTAATTGAATACGGATCGAGGCGGGTGATCATTACGCTCACAGCCATCGTGTGTGCCTTGCTGGAGATAGTGGACACCACTATCGTGAATGTGGCGTTGAATGATATGAAGGGCAACCTGGGAGCTACTACCAGTGAAGTGGGTTGGGTGGTAACGGCATATGCGATCGGTAATGTGATCATTATTCCTCTGACGAGCTGGCTCTCGATGCAGTTTGGCCGGAGAAACTATTTCGCGGCCTCTATTATATTGTTTACCATCTGTTCTTTTCTCTGTGGAAATGCTACCAGTATCAATGAGCTGATCATCTTCCGCTTTTTGCAGGGCGTAGGCGGTGGCGCATTGCTGGTAACTTCACAAACGATCATCACGGAAAGCTATCCTCCTGAGAAGAGAAGTATGGCGCAGGCAATTTATGGTATGGGCGTGATCGTTGGTCCTACTTTAGGCCCTCCCTTGGGTGGTTATATCGTTGACAATTTTACCTGGCCTTATATTTTTTATATCAATATTCCTTTGGGTGTGATCGCTGCATTGCTGACCCTTCAGTTTGTAAGAAGCCCCAAATACGGAACAAAGAGCTCAGCAGGAGATATTGACTGGCTGGGCATTGGCTTGCTGGCGGTATTTGTGGGATCGCTGCAATACGTGCTGGAAAAAGGACAGGATGATGATTGGTTCAACAGCAGCGCGATTGTTGTATTCACCGTGCTGGCTATATTAGGTGGATTTTTCTTTATCTGGCGTGAATGGACGGCGAAAAACCCTGTGGTGCAGTTGCGGGTTTTAAAGAACAGTAATCTGCGTGTTGGAACAGTGCTCTCCTTTATCATGGGTTTTGGTTTGTATGGGTCCACTTTCATTATTCCTCTATATACACAGGCCACGCTGGGATGGACGGCCACGCAGGCAGGTATGCTGATGGTGCCTGCAGCCTTGATGACGGCATTTATGATGCCCGTGATAGCGCAGCTTCTGCAAAGAGGCATACCACAGCAATTCCTGGTGGCAACAGGCATGCTGATATTCTTCTTCTTTTGTTATTGGGGTTATAAGATCATTACGCCGGATACAAGCAAAGACGATTTCTTCTGGATGCTGATGATGCGTGGTATCGGTATGGGGCTTTTATTTATCCCGATCACTTCTTTGGCGCTTAGTAAACTGAAGGGTAAACAGATTGGTGAAGGCGCTGCATTTACCGGTATGATGCGTCAACTAGGTGGCTCATTTGGTGTGGCAGCTATCACAACATTTATGGCCAGGAAAACCATGCACCACCGAAGTGATTTGGTATCCAACCTGGATATTACAGACCCTGTTGTACAGAACCGTGTGAGTGCGATGCAGCATAGCTTTATGGCAAAAGGGATACCATCCAATATCGCTTTGCAGGATGCGTATAAAGCTCTTGATGGAGCGGTTACTAAACAAGCCATGGTTTTATCATATATGGACGTGTTTCTTTATATAGGTGTGATGTTCCTGATCTGTATTCCTTTTGTGATGCTGGTAAAGGGCAACATGAAGAAGAAAGGTGAAAAGTTAGATCTGAGCAATGCTCATTAATAAGGCTTCCACGATGGGCAGGATTGCGAAACTATTGGGAACAATGGTTGATCGGCAAAATCTGTGATCCTGCCCATCGTGGAAGGTTTAGGTAGAGTATCGCAAAGAGCGCTAAGGTTACGCAAAGAGCACAACGTAGCGCCCTTTGCGTAACCTTAGCGCTCTTTGCGATACTTTTTATAAAACAATTTATTTGTAGTCCGCTATATTCAGTATCTCTTTACAAAACCCATATTCCGTTTTATCATTACTGCAAACGACCACCAGTCTGTCTGCACAATATTTTTCAATCAGCTCATTATACAGGTTAATACCCATAACATCAAGATTGGTGCAGGGCTCATCCAATAATACAATAGAAGTATCAGAGAAGATGCATTGCGCCAGCTTCACGCGCTGTTTCATGCCGGAGGAGTAGTAGCGGATCTGTTTGTTTGCAGCATCTTTCAATCCCACCATCTCAATGGCGAAAGCAGTAGTAATGCCTGGCAAAAAACTTTTAAAGCCCTGGTGGAAATCCAGGAACTCTGTTGCTGTCATTTCTTCCACTACTTCCAGGTAGGGTGCGCAGATGGAGACATGGCGGTAAACCTCTTCTGCCGCAATGGGTGTATTGTCTTTTGACCAGATACATTGCCCTTCATTGAAGTGCATGGAGCCGCTTAATACCTGTAGTAAAGTGGATTTCCCGGAGCCATTGGCACCCGTGATGGCATACGACTGTCCCTGTATGAATTGGTAAGTGAAATGGCGGAATATCCATTCCCTGTTGAAGCGTTTGCCGGCATCAGATAGGGAGATCATCATCGCCATTGCCTTTGGTGTAACGTTTGATGATACCTCTTCCGCTTTCACGGATAAAGGTCAGTATCTCATCCCGTTCATCCGTAGCAGGCATTTCTTCTTCAATATATTCAACTGCCTGGCTGGTATTCATTCCTTTGTTGTACAATACGCGATAAATGTCCAGTATCTGATTGATCCTGTCTACGCTGAAGCCGCGGCGTTTGAGGCCGATGGAGTTTACCCCGGCATAGCTCAGGGGGGTGCGGCCTGCTTTTATATAAGGAGGAACGTCTTTGCCAACCAATGAACCGCCACCCACAAAAGCATGGGCGCCGATCTTTACAAACTGGTGCACGGCACACATGCCGGCCAGGATAGCCCAGTCGCCGATCACCACGTGACCCGCCACCTGGGTATTATTACTCATGATACAATTATCGCCTACGATACAGTCGTGGGCCAGGTGGCAATAAGCCTGTATGAGGCAGTTTTTGCCGATAACGGTCTTATCCCTGTCTTTGGTACCCCGGTTAACGGTCACAAACTCCCGGATGGTAGTGCCATCACCAATGAATACCTGAGAATATTCACCCTGGAATTTAAGGTCCTGCGGAATAGCGGCAATCACAGCGCCCGGGAAGATCCGGCAGTTCTTGCCGATCCGGGCTCCCTCCATTATAGTTACATTGGAGCCGATCCAGGTGCCATCACCTATTTCAACGTCCTGGTGTATAACCGTGAAGGGGTCAATCTTCACATTCGTCGCCAATTTTGCATTAGGATGAATGTATGTATGCGGATGGATCATGAGTCGTATTACAAAAAAGCCACGTTTGTTAGTAAACGTGACGGGCAAAGTTAGCTTTTACAAGCCAAAATGGAAGTTTTTTATGTAAATTTGCAAACTGTTTAAGCTTTTGGCATGTTTAGTCTAAGGACTAAAACCCGACACAATGCACCAACCACCCGATATATGGACACTGGCCTATAAGCAGGCTCCCATGCAGGAGCAGCTATTCCTTTTGCATGAAAAGGAGCAGCAGGTGCCCGGGACGGTGCAATATACCATTAAACGCTATAAGCGTAATGCCCAGTGGAATATGGAAGATACGGGTATGATGGTCTATCATTATGAAAAGAACAACGGCCGGGAAAACTACCTGGAGCTGAAGTTCTGTATCAGTGGGAACGTTTACTGCCGCCAGAAAGAAACAGAATGTGATAAATGCCGCCTGAATGCCTCCAGGGACTGCCTTTTCAAAGAGGAAAGCGTGGACCTGCTGAGCTTTAAATTTACCCCGGCGCAATTATCCCAGTTCGTAAAGCCCCGCCTCAGTGGCGATACCATGATCAGCGATGAAGTAATGGCCTTTAAAAGACCTTCTTCCTTTACCAGGATCTTACCGCTTTGCGGCAAGTCGAGAATGGTGCTGGAAGCAATGCTGAACAATACGTACACAGGCTCCCTCGAAAATATTTTTATCAATGCCCAGATCCAGATGCTGCTGCTGCACAGCATGGATTGCATGATCGGTGAAAAAGAAATTGACACCATCAGTTGCAAGTTCCTGGCCAATGAAGCTGACCGCGATAAGATCGTGAAGGCAAGGGAAGTGCTGATCCAACACATTGGCGAACCGATCACTATCAAGGAACTGAGCCGGAAAGTAGCCATGAACGAGTGCTACCTGAAAAAAGGGTTCAAGGAAATGTTTGGCACCACCATCTTTGATTTTTACCAAAGCCAAAGAATGGAGCATGCAAAATATCTTTTGTATGAGAAAGGGCTGAGCGTAACAGAAGTGTCCCTGTTGCTGGGTTATTCTTCCATTTCACATTTTTCCACTGCTTTCAAAAAGCATACAGGATTAAAGCCCTGTGAGCTCTTGCTGAGATAATTCCTTCTTTTATTTATTATTTGTCGCTCCGGCCACCGGCATTGCGGTAATTCATGATATCCCTGTCAAACAGGTACAGACCGCTTTTATCATCACCGATCAATTCAAGTTTATCATTGAGCGTTCTTGCTGTTCTTTCTTCTTCGATCTGCTCGTTCACATACCATTGCAGGAAATTATGCGTGGCATAATCTTTCTCGGTAAGTGAAAGATGCACGAGATCGTTGATGCTATTGCTTACTTTCAGTTCATGCTTTAAAAACTCTTCAAATACTCTGCGCAGCGATTGAAAAGTGATCATGGGTTGAGGTAATGCGGGAATGGTGGCAAAGCCGCCGCGCTCATTGATAAAGCGGACCAATTTGAGCTCATGAACACGTTCTTCATCGGATTGTTTATAGAAAAATTCAGTCACCCCTTCCAGTCCCGGTTGTATTTCGGCCCAGGATGCCATGGCCAGGTAGGCCTGGGATGATTCGGCTTCCATTTGTACTTGCTTGTTCAGCGCTTCCTGTATAGCGTTGGATAACATGATAGTTGGTTTTAGAAATAGCAATATAATGTAAATAATGGAAGTTACGGGTCAATGAATTGTATAATTGTAGGAGGACCGGCCAAAATTCATTCAAATAAATTCCCATTTTTATTTACTTTCAGTGCTTCTATTCACCCGGCGGATCAGCAGCATATTACCCGCCGTTTAAAAACAACTCAATCAAATGACGAAAACAAGGCTCGCATGGGCAATGGGAGCATTGCTGGCTACAGGCGTATTGAATGCGCAACAACCCGCTGCCACCCCAACACAATCAAAGTATGATCCCCATGCTTTATTCTCCCCACTCTTTTACACGCAAAACGGTAACGAATACCGCGCTGCCACAGGCGAACCCGGCCCTGCTTACTGGCAAAACAAAGTGGATTACCAGATCAATGCAAAACTGGACGACACCAAAAATGAAGTAAGCGGAACTGTAACCATTTCTTATAAGAATAACAGCCCGACCAAACTCCCTTATCTCTGGCTGCAACTGGATGAGAACTTATTTACCAAAGAATCCCGTGGCCAGGCTAAGATGCCGGCGACCGGCCGCAGCCGCTATGGTGATGCCAAAAGCACTTTTGAAGGCGGTTATAAGATCAAGTCCGTGCAATTGCTGAATGGCACTATTGCCAGCAAAGCAGATTATATTATTGATGATACCCGCATGCAGGTAAGGCTGGCCAACGCTTTGGCAGCTAAAGGCGGAGCATTGAAACTAAAAATTGAATATTCCTATACTGTTCCTCAGTATGGATCTGACCGCACGGGTATCCTGCCCACGAAGAATGGTGATGTTTATGCCATTGCACAATGGTATCCCCGCCTCTGCGTGTTGGATGATGTGCGCGGATGGAATACGGATCCCTATCTTGGTGCCAGTGAATTTTACCTGGAATATGGTGATTTTGAAGTGAACATTACAGCACCTGCCAGTCATATCGTAGTTGCTTCCGGCGAATTGCTGAACCCACAGGAAGTGTTTACTGCAAAACAATTGCAACGCTACAACCAGGCAAAGCAAAGCGATGCTACAGTAATTATCCGCGACAGCACGGAAATAACTGACCCGGCATCCAGGCCTTCCAAACCATCACTGACCTGGAAATACAAGATCACGAATGCACGCGATTTTGCCTGGTCATCATCCAAATCATTTATACTGGATGCGGCGAGGATGAACCTGCCTGATGGAAAGAAAGGATTGGCTATTTCTGCTTATCCTATCGAATCGAATGGTCAGGCTGCCTGGGGACGTGCAACAGAATATACCAAAGCTTCTATCGAAAATTATTCCAAGCGCTGGTTCCCTTATCCCTATCCCTGTGCCGTGAATGTGGCTACCAATATTGGTGGTATGGAATATCCGGGTATTGTATTCTGCAGTTCCCGTGCACGCACATCAGGACTGTGGGGCGTAACTGATCACGAGTTTGGCCACACCTGGTTCCCGATGATCGTGGGCAGCAATGAAAGAAGATATGGCTGGATGGACGAAGGTTTCAATACATTCATCAATGGCATTGCCGATGATGATTTCAATAAAGGCGAATATGCACAACCAAAAAGAAGTGCACATGGCAGCCGCTTATTCTCCAGCACCATTGAATCAGTTCTGAACACACCGGATGGTATGGCTGAAAGAAATATCGGCAGCCTGCTCTACAGCAAACCCGGTTTTGCACTGGGATTGCTGCGTGATGAAGTGCTGGGACATGACCGTTTTGATTATGCCTTCCGCAAGTATATCCGCGACTGGGCATACAAACATCCTACTCCATGGGATTTCTTCCGCAGCATGGAAAACTCTGCGGGTGAGGACCTGTCCTGGTTCTGGAAAGCAGTGTTTATTGAAACCTATCAACTGGATCAGGCAATAAGCAAAGTGGAGTACATTGATGGCGATCCCAAGAAAGGTGCATTGGTGACAGTAGACAACCTGGAGCAAATGGCTATGCCGGTAACAGTGGAGTATACAACAGCGAGCGGAAAGACAGGGCGTAAGAAGCTGCCGGTGGAAATATGGCAGAATAATGTGAGCTGGAAGTTTGCTTTGCCAACGGATGAAGAAGTGACGAAAGTGGTGATAGATCCGGATAAAGTATTGCCGGATGCGAATGGAGCGAATAATACGTGGACAAAGCCTTAAGAGTTTTGTTGAAGATAGAGGAATCCCATTCTGTGTAAACGGAATGGGATTTTTTTTATGATGAAAAAACATTTTGTGGCGGTGTTTTTCACAATAGGCTGGTATTGGATTAATATAGATTGCTTTTAGTATCGCCAGGTGCGCAAAGATTACGCAAAGGACGCTACGTTGCGCTCTTTGCGTAATCTTTGCGCACCTGGCGATACTAAAAATCTACTTACCATGACACATAATCAAATCGCTAAGATAATCGTTAACGAAGCTTTTCACATTCATCGTTCAATAGGCCCCGGCATGCTAGAGTCAGCTTATACGCACTGTTTAGCCTATCGACTTAATAAAGCTGGTTTATGTATTAAACGGGAAGTCCCGGTGTCCCTTATTTTTGAAGATGTCAAACTGGAGTGTGGTTACCGTGCAGATTTAATTGTAGAAAAACTCGTTCTTATAGAAATAAAAAGTATAGAAAAGATTATTGATATTCATTTGGCTCAAACCCTCACATACCTCAAATTTCTTGACTTACAACTAGGCCTTTTAATCAATTTCAATTCTTTACTCCTGAAAGATGGTATTCGCCGAGTGGTAAATGGCTTATAACAAAAGAGCACGCCGCTTTCGCAACATGCTCTATACTTTAGTCCAGATTAAGATTGATTATGAACCGCAACTGATACAACCATCCTGCATTGTACAAACTGCTCCTTCCGTAAAAGTCGGTTCAATATTAGCCGCTGCCGCCGCTATTGCCGCATCACCTGCTTTCCCTTCAGTACTGATCTGATTGGTTTTGTCGATCAGCGGCTCAACGGACTTGCCACCTTGTTTTTCCACTGTAAACTGTACAGCCTGTGAAGCTGCTTTGGTGCGCAGGTAATACATACCTGTTTTCAGTCCTTTCTTCCAGCCATAAAAGTGCATGGAAGTCAGTTTACCGGTAGTAGGCGCATCCACGAACAGGTTAAGGGATTGCGACTGGCAGATATAAGCACCGCGATCGGCAGCCATATCAATGATCGAACGTTGTTTGATCTCCCAAACGGTTTTATAGATCGCTTTGATATCATCAGGAATAGAATTGATCTTCTGGATAGAACCATTGTGGCTCATGATATGGTTCTTCATGTCGTCTGTCCACAGGTTCAGGTCAACCAGGTCTTTCAGCAGGTGTTTGTTCACCACCACGAACTCGCCACTCAACACACGGCGTACATAAATGTTGGAAGTGTATGGTTCAAAACATTCATTGTTGCCCAGGATCTGTGAAGTGGAGGCAGTAGGCATTGGCGCAACCAGCAGGGAGTTGCGGACACCATATTTCAGCACTTCTGCTTTCAGCGTGTACCAATCCCAGCGAAGGGTCGGTTCTGCATTCCACATATCAAACTGGAAGATGCCTTTCGATACGGGAGAGCCGGCAAATGTTTCATAAGCGCCCTGTACTTTAGCCAGGTCTTTACTGGCAGTCATTGCTGCAAAATAGATCGTTTCAAAGATCTCTTTATTCAGTTGCCTTGCTTCATCGCTTTCGAATGGCAGGCGCATCAGGATGAACACATCGGCCAGGCCCTGCACACCCAAACCGATCGGGCGGTGGCGCAGGTTGGAAGTGCGTGCTTCCTCTACAGGGTAGTAGTTGTTATCGATGATCTTGTTGAGGTTTTTGGTAACCTCATAAGTCACTTCGTATAATTTGTCATGATCAAATTTGCCATTGATCACATAGCGGGGCAGGGCCAGTGAAGCCAGGTTACAAACCGCTACTTCATCAGGTGAAGTATATTCCATGATCTCTGTGCAGAGATTGGAGCTTTTGATCGTTCCCAGGTTTTGCTGGTTGCTCTTGCGGTTGGCCGCATCTTTATACAACAAATAAGGCGTTCCTGTTTCTATCTGTGCGTCGAGGATGGCAAACCAGAGTTCCTGTGCTTTAACGGTTTTGCGTGCACGGCCTTCTTTTTCGTATTGTGCATACAATTTTTCAAACTCTTCACCCCAGCAATCCTGCAAGCCGGGAGCTTCGTTGGGGCAGAACAGGCTCCATTGACCATCTTCTTCCACACGTTTCATGAACAGGTCAGGGATCCACAGTGCATAGAAGAGATCGCGTGCGCGAAGTTCTTCTTTACCATGGTTCTTGCGCAGGTCAAGGAATTCAAACACATCAGCATGCCAGGGCTCGAGGTATACGGCGAAAGCGCCTTTGCGTTTGCCACCGCCCTGATCTACATAGCGGGCTGTATCGTTATACACACGCAGCATGGGGATGATGCCATTACTGGTGCCATTGGTGCCGCCGATATAGCTGCCTGTAGCGCGGATGCTGCTGATAGCTAAACCAATTCCACCGGCGCTTTGGGATATTTTGGCTGTTTGTTTCAGTGTATCATAAATACCATCAATGCTGTCTTCCTTCATAGTGAGCAGGAAGCAGGATGACATTTGTGGTTTGGGAGTGCCGGCATTGAACAGCGTAGGTGTAGCGTGTGTGAACCAGCGTTCGCTCATCAGGTTGTAGGTTTTGATGGCGCTGTCAATATCTTCTTTATGGATACCGATGGCCACGCGCATGAACATGTGCTGAGGACGTTCTGCTACTTTGCCGTTCAACTTAAGCAGGTAAGATTTTTCGAGTGTTTTGAATCCGAAATAATCAAATCCGTAGTCACGATCATAGATAATGGTGGAATCGAGCAGCTCTGCGTTGTCGTGTATGATCTGCCAAACATCGTCGGCCAGCAAGGGGGAGTATTTGCCTGATTTTTCGTCCACGCATTCATAAAGCATTTTCATGGTCTTTGAAAAGCTCTTGGTCGTATTCTTATGCAGGTTGCTTACAGCGATGCGGCTGGCGAGCAATGCATAGTCAGGGTGCTTTACGGTAAGGGAAGCGGCTGTTTCTGCAGCGAGGTTGTCAAGCTCAGTGGTGGTCACACCGTCATACAGGCCTTCGATCACTTTTTTTGCTACATCAATTGAATTCACAAACCTTCTGTCAAGGCCATAGCTCAACTTTTCAATACGAGCTGTAATCTTGTCGAATTTGACGCTCTCTTTTTTCCCGTCTCTTTTGATCACTTGCATAGCAGATATATTTTAATAGGTTAGTAGTTTCTTCCTGGTCAATGTTTTAACAGGGCTATTAAGTAAGAACTTAAATAACCATGAACTCTTCTTTTGGTTTATAAAGCATGAAAGGAAAAGATGAACATGTATTGTTCGTGTACATGGCAGCACTCTTCCTTCACAAGAAATAGTAGTGGATATTGGATGTCCGTTGGACGATCGCAATAGATGGTTTTGTCAGCTACGCGAGAGATTGGTTTTTCGTCGTTCTTAATTCCGGTAGGTTTTGCAGAAAGCAGTTATTTATCTGTGTGGGCCTGCCGGAACCGTCCTTGTATTGTTGATCTCTTTAAAAATCTTCGTCTGTTGAAAATGCCTGATCTTCCTTATTCGCCAGCACGCCGGCTTTCTGGTAATCGCCCACTCTCTTTTCAAAGAAATTCGTTTTTCCTTCGAGGGAGATCATTTCCATGAAATCGAATGGATTGGTGGCATTGAACATTTTTGGATAGCCGAGCTCAGTCAGCCAGCGATCGGCTACAAATTCGATGTATTGCTGCATCAGTTTTGCATTCATGCCGATCAGGGCAACAGGCAATGCATCTGTAATAAATTCTTTTTCTATCGTTACGGCATCTCCGATGATATGGAACACCTGCTCCTGGCTCAGTTTATTTTTCAGCATGCTGTAAAGCAGGCAGGCAAATTCACAATGCAGACCTTCATCGCGGCTGATCAGCTCGTTGCTGAAGGTGAGCCCGGGCATCAATCCTCTTTTCTTCAGCCAGAAAATGGAGCAGAAGCTGCCGCTGAAGAAAATACCCTCCACGGCGGCAAAAGCCACCAGCCTTTCAGCGAAAGTTCCGTTCTCGATCCAGCGCAGTGCCCATTCCGCTTTTTTCTTTACTGCAGGCACGGTATCGATGGCATGGAACAGGCGGTCCTTTTCTTTGGGGTCCTTAATATAGGTATCGATCAGGAGGGCATAGGTCTCAGAATGAATATTCTCCATCATGATCTGGAAGCCATAAAAGCAACGGGCTTCCGGCAATTGCACTTCACTCATAAAGTTGACGGCCAGGTTCTCATTCACGATGCCATCACTGGCGGCAAAAAAGGCAAGAACATGGGAAATAAAATGCCTTTCCCCGTCATTCAGCGAAGTCCAGTCTTTCATATCCGAACCCAGGTCTATCTCCTCAGCCGTCCAGAAGCTGGCTTCATGTTTCTTATATTGTTCCCATATTTTGGGATAATTGATAGGAAGAATCACAAACCGATCCTTATTCTCTTTTAACAGCACTTCGTCGTCTTTCTGCATAGCATTACAATTGAACAATTATAAAATGCGGCACGACAAGAGACGAAAAATCCACACCCTGGGAGGGTAATGTTAGTTGATCGGTCTTTTGCCGGTACCTTAAATCCGGGAAGGTCCCAAACAATTAATTCAGTATGGCAGGTGTCCTGGCTTTCCACCTTATTGTTCTGGCGGATTACAGTTGCCCGTCAGCCCGTGATTTTCACACGATTCCCCTATTAAGCATGCAGCCCTGGCTGCCTGCGCCGGTTGAATTACTTGCAAGAACTAAAACGAATGTAGCTGTAAAATGAGGAAATACCTGTTCATACTTTCTAACAATTGTGGATAGTTTTTTTTGTCCCAAAGGCCCGGGCGTCAGGGGCAAAAAGATTATATTTTGATGGCCCCATCTACAGCTAAACTGTCAGCTCAATGTCAGATTTCCTATCGCGTAAACGGTGTTTGCGGAAATCGTAAGCCTGTTCGTTTTTCTTCCTGCATTTTTACCAAAAGAAACAATATGTGCCATTATCAAACCCTATATCATGATGATAGTACTGGCTATGTGGTAAGATGCCCGGAATGTGAGAAGATACAGGTAGGGTATGGCAACCTGATGGTCACTTTCGGCAGGGGAGATTTTGATGATTTCCGCTGGTGGTTGAGGAAGATAAAAAATGACCAGGGGCCTTCACAAAGACCTACATTGCGTTGCATTGTTATCCCAACGCCTTGTGAAGGAATGAAACTATTGTTGAGCATGCGCGAATTGACGGATTTTGACAATATGCTGGAAACAGCAGATACGGAATTGAAGTCGCTGGAACTTATCCGTTTGTTCGAAAATCTTTAGTATATCATAAAATGTGGATCATAAAGGTGTGGTCTTAGTCTTAAGACGGCACTAAAAACAGTCTGGAGTTGGGAGTCAGGAGTCGGGAGTTTGAACAATGACACCCACGAGCCTTAAACTTTAGACAACAAACCAATCCCTCTTTTGCTATTTTCGCGGAAATTTTTTTTCATGAGCCCCGATCTTTTTAATGAGTTGGCCCGCAGCCGCCGTTCCGTATTCCCCGATCAGTTTGATACTTCCCGGAAAGTAGATGATGCAATAATTACCGAAATACTGACCAATGCTACATGGGCTCCCAATCATGGCAGAACTGAGCCCTGGCAGTTTACCGTTTTCAGCGGGAACGGACTTCAGCAACTGGCCGATTTTCAAAGTGAATTATATAAGAACGAAGCAGGTGATAATTTCAAAGAGATCACTTACAATAAGCTGAAGCAACAACCGCTACGCGCTTCACATATCATTGCGATCGGTATGAAACGCACCACTAGCAAACCCATTCCTGAAATTGAAGATATAGAAGCCGTGGCTTGCGCGGTGCAGAACATTTACCTGTCTGTTACAGCTTATGGCCTGGGTGGATACTGGACCACCGGCGGCATCACCTATAAAGCATCTGCCAAACCATTTTTTGGATTGGATGAGCAGGATAAACTGCTGGGCTTTTTCTATATCGGGCATGTAGCCATCCCCTCCACATCCGCTACACGATTACCGATAGAAGAAAAGGTGAAATGGGTTAAGTGATAGCGTGTATTTTTGGTTATGAAGAAATTAATCGCGGTTGCTGCAATCAGTTTTTTCGTCGTGGCCTGCTCTGTATCCATGAGCAGGCTTCAGCCAAAAGGAATGAACATCCCACCAGGCACTTACGAAGACACGCTTCGCTTTTTATATTCCCTGCCATCAGACCAATGGCCGACTCCCTTTATTGATTCAACCATTTCCTGGAAAGAACTGGGTATTATTCCCGAAAGCCCTTTGAAGCCATACATGGATTCTTTGAAACACCTTGTTCAATTGGGCAAGACCCTGTTCTTTGACCGGAGGCTTAGCGGCAGCAACCAGATATCCTGCGCCAGTTGTCACATACCTGATCTTTCCTGGACAGATGGCCGCAGCAAATCATTGGGGCATGATCATCAAATGAATAAAAGGAATTCACCCACGCTGTTGAATGTATGGTATTACAAACAACTCTTCTGGGATGGAAGAAGCAAGAGCCTGGAAGACCAGGCTTTCGGCCCTATCAACAGTGAAACAGAAATGCACAGTGATATGGCAGAAGTGATGATGAAGCTGCGTCGCATTCCCGGTTATAAACCATTGTTTGATTCTGCTTATGGCCGCACGGAAATATCACCTGAAACCGTGACAGGCGCACTGGCAGCATTTCAACGTACCCTTGTGAGCCGCAAAAGTGATTTTGATGATTTTCTTTCCGGTGAAAAGAATGCACTGAGCGATGCAGCCTTGCGCGGCTTGCACCTGTTCCGTACCAAAGCGGGTTGCATGAATTGCCACAACGGCCCTTTATTTACCGATAATGATTTTCATAATATAGGTCTTACCTATTATCAGCAGGAGCATGAAGATCTTGGCCGCTATGCTGTTACTCATCGTGCAGAAGATATAGGCCGTTTCAAAACTCCTTCACTCAGGGATGTGATACGCACCAGGCCCTGGATGCATAACGGGCTTTTTGATAATATCAATGAACTGATGAACATGTATAATGCCGGTATGCCATTGCCGGGCTCGGGTGCAGGGCAGGTTGGGGATACACTGTTCCCTAAAAAAGACAGACTGATCCGCCGGCTTGGCCTGACCAAACAGGAAAGAGATGATATCGTCGCTTTTTTGAATGCTATTACCGCAGAGCCTTTGCATATCAGGATGCCCGGGATGCCAGGATGATGTATCTGCCGCTTTACCAGGCGGTTATTAAAATACCTGGGCTTTTTACCATTTTATGGCAGAATAACTGATATATTAATTATTTTTGCCGCCAATATTTATTAAACCTGCAATCATGAAAAAATTATTTTCCCTTTTTGTATTAGCCCTGTCCGCTTCTGCAGTAATGGCCCAACCACCAGCCGGTGATGCAAAACCTGGTGAATGGTATGGTGAGAAAACAACTACCGACGGAGCGATCAATATAGCTGAAATACCTTCCAGGCTCGAAAAGAACGAGTCTTTCGATACAAAGATCAAAGCTAAAGTGCTGGACGTATGCCCTAAAAAAGGATGCTGGCTCAAACTGGCAGTAAATGACTCTACCACTGCTTTTGTAAAAATGAAGGATTATGCTTTCTTTTTACCTGAAGCCATTAAAGGAAAAACAATCGTACTGGATGGCCAGGCCCAGATGAAAACAACATCTGTGGATGAGTTGAAGCATTATGCTGAAGATGCAAAGAAATCGAAAGAAGAAATTGCTGCAATCACTCAACCACAAAAAGAGATCCGCTTTACCGCTAAAGGTATTGTTGTTGTAGAATAAGCATAGTTGAAATAATTATTATGATGCCCGCTGATGCGGGCATTTTTTTTGCCGCCAACTTTCTTTGTCAATCCACTGTCACTTTCCCCATTGCGTAAGTCCTTTTTCCCGATATAGCATTATTACGCCTGCGCCTCAAAATACTTTTGTGCCGGCATACAACGACTGCTGCCAGTCAACATTTTAAAAACAGCCTCCATTTTATAGGGCCATTCCTGGTTTTCTTTTGTTTGAGCAGTGACAAAAGTTTTCGGGAGTGTGCCCGCCTAGTTTCAAAACGCAATTAAAAAATAACGGATTTTATGAAGAAGATCGTACTACTGGTAGTATTGGCAGCTCTTTCACTTGCAGGTATGGCCCAAACAACAACCGGCGGGATACAGGGAACAGTGACCACTGCAGATGGAAAAGCAGCCGCTGATGTAACTGTGTTGTTAAAAAATACCAATAAAGGAACAACGACCGATGATAATGGTCATTTCGAATTCAAAAGACTTAACGCAGGAAATTATGAAATTGAAATATCCCTGATAGGATATGAAACACTTACGCAAAATGTTACTGTAACGGCTAACAATATAGAAAGGGTTGCTCTTCAGCTAACGCTTTCCAATAAGGAACTGGAAGAAGTGGTGGTAAAAGGAGGTCAAAGAAATTATAAAGTAAGCCGCCCTTCACCTACACTTCGTTTGCAAACTCCCCTGCTGGAAGTGCCGCAGAATATCCAGGTGATCACCAACAAAGTGATCGCTGATCAGCAGATATTCGATATGCTCGAAGGCGTAACAAGAAATGTGAGCGGTGTAACACGCAGTGAGCATTGGGACAATTATGCCAACATCACTATGCGCGGACAGCAAATCGGTTCTTTCCGCAATGGTATGAACGTGCAAATGCCCTGGGGACCGATCACAGAGGACATGAGCATGGTTGACCGGATCGAATTTGTAAAAGGCCCCGCAGGTTTTATGCTGGCCAACGGAGAACCGACCGGTTTTTATAATGTTGTGACCAAGAAACCTACCGGCATCACTAAAGGAGAAGCTACATTTACGATGGGTAGCTATGATACTTATCGTTCCACACTCGACCTGGATGGCAAACTCAGCGAAGATGGAAAATTATTATACCGACTGAACCTGATGGGACAATTAAAAAACTCTCACAGGGATTTTGATTATAACAACCGTTACTCCATCGTTCCTGTGATCACTTATAATGTAGATGATAAAACATCTATCACGGCTGAATACACTTACCAGTACATGCGGATGGCGCTTATTGGTGCTGCCTATGTATATTCTCCAAAAGGATATGGCGATCTGCCACGCAATTTCACCTTAGCGGAACCAAACCTTGCACCTACCGATATAAAAGATCACAGCATTTTTCTTACGTTCAATCATCGCTTTTCAGACAACTGGAAATTCACTACACAGTTGGCTTATCTCAAATACAATCAAACCGGATCATCTCAATGGCCTGATTATCCTGTAGGATTGCTGCAGGATGGCACCATCTATCGCGCTATCAGTATCTGGGATGCAGAGAATGAAGCCAAACTGGGTCAATTCTTTTTGACCGGCCAGGTGAATACCGGTGCCGTACAACACCGGATACTGGCGGGTGTTGACATGGGCAATAAGGATTATATGGCAGATTGGGGTCAGACAATTCCGCTTCAAGGTTATGGTTATGATGCTAACGGCGATTATGTCCCGGTTGATTTTAATATCTATGATCCTGTTCATGGAAATGTTCCCGGAGATAAACTGCCGGCCTTTGATCGCAGTCTTCCTTTAAGAGCACGTGCGAATGGGAATATCGTTGGTGAAAGTTACAGCAGCATTTATGTACAGGATGAACTTCGGTTCCTTCGTGACCGTATCCGGCTCACACTGGCAGGCCGCTATACTGCTATTAAGCAACATGCTTATGGTGCTTATTCGGATGATGATAAATTCACTCCACGTGCCGGCATCAGTGTTTCGGTGGACAAGCAAACATCCGTCTATGGTTTATATGATCAGGCTTTTGTGCCGCAGCAAGGCAATGACAGCTTGAACAAGCCTCTTGTACCTGTAACCGGCAACAATATTGAACTGGGCATCAAACGTGATTGGCTGGGTGGTAAATGGAGCACCACTGCATCTGTATACCGCATCATCCGCAACAATGTGGTAAGTGCAATACCGGGACCTGTATATAAAGTGGTGCAAACCGGACAAACGCAAACAGAAGGCATCGAGTTTGATCTGCGTGGAGAGATCATACGTGGTCTGAACCTCACTGCCAATTATGCTTATACCAGGGCTAAGGTAACAAAGGATGAAGATGCCGGTAAGATCGGTGGTGAAGTACCTGGCACCGGCTTCGCAGACCATGTAACCAATGCCTGGTTGTCTTACCGTTTGCAAAGCGGCAAAGCAAAAGGACTTGGTCTGTCGCTTGGCTACCAATGGCAGATCGGTCGTAATACCTGGGATTGGGGCGCTAACACGATAGCAGAGCAACTACCCGATTATTTCCGTCTCGATGGAAACATTTCCTGGCAGGACAGTAAATACAGTGTTGCACTGAATGTAAATAACATACTGAATAAATATTTATTCCAGGGAGCACCTTATGAACTGGATAATAACCCGGCTACCACCGAGTATTATTACCAGATCGAGCCCGGCACAAATTTCAGGATCACGTTTGGTTACAGGTTCTAAACAAAAGCGAGGTTACAATAATCAACCACCCTTCCCGCCTTACCGGTAAGGCGGGAAGGAAAAAATATCTAAAGCATGAAAAAGAAACTACTGTTATCCATTTTAGCTTTCTGTGCTTTTCTGTCCAATACGTTTGCACATGCATTATGGATAGAAACAGCACCAACCGGAAAAAAAGGCGTTGCCCAGGAAGTGCGTATCTATTTTGGTGAATTTGCCGACAAGGACATCACACCAACAGAAAGATGGTTTTCAGACACCCGCAGCTTTTCCCTTGTGTTGATCACACCGGATAAGCAGGAAATAAAACTGAATCCAAATCAGCAAAAAGAATACTTCAGCGCAACGTTCACTCCGGAAAAAGAGGGCGTATATACTGTATTGTTGCATCATCTTGTAAAAGAAGTGTATCATGGCAACCGGTTGGATTATAATTCCAGTGCCCAGGTACGGGTGGGGAACACTTCATCAGAAGTGATACCCTCCTTCAGCAATATTGGCATTTATGCAGATGGAAAGATGGGTTTCAAAAAAGAACAGGCCATCTCTTTCATTGCTTTCCTGGATAATAAACCTGCCGCAAAAACCGAAGTGGAAGTGGTGGCACCGAATGGCTGGTCGAAGAGATTATATACCGATAGCACAGGCAAAGGATCTTTCACAGCGATCTGGCCGGGCAGATATAACCTGGAATTTACTCACAGCGGCAAGAAAAGCGGCGAGCATCAAGGCAAACCGTATGAAACAGAATGGCGAGGCGCTAATTGCGTAGTGGAAGTAACAGAAAAATAATAAGATCGTATAAGCACAGATCACTTTAACCTTGAAGGAAAACAGCCTTCAGGGTTTTTGCTTAAAAATGGATACCGTGGCAACAAAGAAAAATAAATCAGGTGTAAAAAAAATCGTCGGTCTTGTACATCTCTGGCTGGGACTGATTTCCGGGGCCATTGTGTTGTTCCTCGGTATTACCGGCTGTATGCTTGCTTTTGAACGCGAGATAAGAAGCATTACAGAACCCTTTGCCAATGTGAAGTCACAGGATAAATCCTATCTTCCACCTTCTGTATTGAAAGCTGCAGCAGAAAAGCACCTGGATGGCCATAAGGTCAATGGAATTGAATATCCCGGTAAAGGAAAAGCTGCGGTTGCCAGTTATTACGACGCATCTAATTACAAGCTGATCTACCTCGATCCTTATACCGGCAAAACCCTGAAAGTAAAAAACATGAACCGGGATTTTTTCCGGATCCTGCTCAATGGGCATTTTTATCTATGGCTGCCGCCGGATATTGGTCAGCCAATTGTTGCATCAGCCACGCTTATCTTCCTGGTAATGCTGATCACGGGAATGATCCTCTGGTGGCCAAAGAATAAAGCCGCCCGCAAACAACGCTTCTCTATAAAATGGAATGCCAAATGGCGCCGTGTGAATTATGATCTGCATAATGTACTGGGGTTTTATATGACCTGGGTGGCAATATTTATTGCCATCACCGGACTGGTATGGGGCTTTCAGTGGTTTGCCAGATCAGTGTACTGGGTCAGCAGCGGCGGAAAGTCGATGGTGGAGCATAAGCATCCCGTGTCCGATACTACAAAGATCAAAGAAGGCTTTAACGTGGCCGACCATGTATGGACAGAACATAAAGCTTATATAAAGGAAAAAGAAGGTCTGGGAATTTATTTTCCCGTATCCAATACAGATCCTGTAGAAGTAGCGGTCAATCACCGTCCCGGTACGTATTACAATATGGATTTTTACCACTATGATCAATACACGGCCAAAGAACTGCCTGCCACAGGTAGCTATGCAGGCAGGTTCAAAGATGCTGCTGTAGCAGATAAGATCGTGCGGATGAACTATGACATTCATGTGGGGGCAGTATTGGGCCTGCCCGGAAAGATCATGGCATTTTGTGCCAGCCTGATCGCGGCAAGCCTGCCGGTAACAGGGTTCTATATATGGTGGGGAAGAAGAAAGAGAAAGAAGGCAGACAATGTACGGGGAGTAGTAAAACCGGTAATGGCGGCAGGATAGGCGTGGGAGTATCGCAAAGGGCGCGAAGGATACGCAGAGAACGCAACGTTAATCTTACTCTTTGCGCTCTTGGCGTATCCTTCGCGCCCTTTGCGATACTCCCACGCAAAACCTCTACGGAGTAGTCACAATAACAAAATCCGCTATCGCTGCCAATTCCTCTTTTGTCATCTTTTCATACATGCTAGAGGGAAGCGCTGTTATATTTTTAATTACCAGGGAAGACTTTCTTTTCAGTAATTGCGCTGCCGTTCCCAGCTTTCCATCACTATGAAAACTTCCACAAACATGATACACCAGTTTCCGCTTATTCTTTCTTCCTTTCAAAAACCGGTAAATGGAATAAGACATGGAGGCATCCCACAAGCTTTGACTGTAATAGATATTTGAACTTCCATGACCGCTCATCAGGCTCATGAATTTTTCATGATAGGCACCTGCAAGTGTATCATAAGGCAGGGGTGGCAACCAACTCTTTGCTTCTTTTGAAAGACTGTCAAGGCTGGCCATTCCTCTCCGGGAAACAAGATTTACATAACGCCGGGGAGCATTGGCTGCAATAACAGGCAGCCTGTTCAGCTTTGCAAATTCCACCATCGGCCGGTAATCAGTAGTATAGTTGTTCCAGGCACGGCCATCTGTTTTCAGCCGGTCTTCATTAATAAATCCGGCAAGGTATTCATTCAGCACAGGCTGGCAATCCGTTTCAAACATTTCCAGGCTCAATACCAACTCTTGCTGCCTGATCTTATAAAGCGCTTGCAATAATTCATATTCTGCCACATGGGTAAGACTGTCATTATGCTGCTCGCCAAAGAAAACTACATTGGCAGTGGAAAGTGAAAGCGCCGCAGAGTCAATGGAGATGGGTTTCATGTCGGCTGCGGTATACACAGTAAATGTTTGCGCGGAAGCAGCGATAGCTGAAACAAAGCTCAGCGAAAGCAGTATATATTTTAACATAAGCGTGCGGTTAAGCTATTTTTTGGTACGGACCAATTTGTATATCCTGATAGCGCTCATTAATACGATCACGAACAGCACCAATCCAATTAATCCCCATACTACGCTCATATTTTGTTTTACCACTACCAGCATCACGATCGCCACAAGAAATATGGTAGCTACTTCATTCCATACGCGCAATTGTTGTGAGGAATAATTGAATACACCTTTCATCTGTTGCCTGTAAATAGCATGCAAACTGAAATGATAAAGATAAAGCCCGGCCACAAAAAACAATTTAATGATCAGCCAGCCAGGCGTACTACCCAGCATACTCCAAATACTCACTCCCAATATCAATGTAAGCACTGCAGAAGGCCAGGTAATGCCCAGCCATAATCGCCGGATCATAATGGAAAACTGCCGGTGAAGAATTGATTTTTCCGGCTCTTCCTTTTCACCTGCTTCAGTATTATAAATAAACAGTCGGACGATGTAGAACATGCCACTGAACCAGGTGACGATAAAAATAATATGGAGAGCTTTTATATACAGGTACATAAACCAGGCATGTCAATATCAGGCTTTTTCAACCAGGGTCAATAATCCTTTTACCCATTTGGGGTCCGTATTCATACACGGTATCAAAGTAAAGCTTTCTCCTCCGGCTTCCATAAAAATATGGCGTCCTTCTTTTCCCATCTCTTCTAGGGTTTCCAGGCAATCACTTACAAAAGCAGGGCAGGCCAGCACTATTTTTTTATATCCTTGCTTTGGCCATTCAGCCAGTTTTTGCGCTGTATAAGGTTGCAGCCAGGGATCGCGGCCCAGGCGGCTTTGAAAGGAAAGCGTGTATTTTTCTTTGGGCAATCCCAATTTCTCCGCTACCAGTTGCATGGTAGTGATCACCTGGTGGCGGTAGCATACTTCCTGTGCGGCTGCGTTTGTACAGCAACTATCGGGCGAATGCACATCATGTGTGCCCGGTGCATGCCGCTTGGTGATATGCCGCTCCGGTATGCCATGATAGCTAAACACCAGCAGGTCAAAATCCTGTTGCAGGTAAGGGCGCATGCTATCAGCCAGTGCATCAATATACGCTTCGTCTTTATAAAATGGGGGAACGATATTCAGCTTGAAAGTATATCCTTCTTTTTTATGTATTTCTTTGGCATATTCTGCTGCTGTTTCATAACTGCTCCATGCATAATGCGGATATAGAGGTACAAGTATCACTTCTTTCAGTGATGGATAATTCTTTTTTAAATTATCCATCGCTGCTTTGGGCGATGGATTGCCATAACGCATGCAAACTTCAACAGGCAGATCGGTCTCTTTTTCCAACGCTTCCTTTAATTGATTAGTAATTACGATCAGGGGAGATCCTTCTTTTGTCCAGATGGAACGGTATGCTTCAGCACTTTTTGGGGCCCGGGTGGGAACAATAATTCCTTTTACAAGAATAGTACGCCACCATTTGGGAACATCTATTACCCGCTCATCCATTAAAAATTCATTCAGGTATTTTTTAAGGTCTTTAACGGAAGTGCTGTCCGGTGAACCGAGATTCATTAACAGGATAGCTTTTTCAACATGATTCATCAGCGTCTTTTAATTAATGGGCGGGAGATATTAAGCGTTGCAAAGTTCGTGAAGTTTAAATTTTAAAGCAAGGGCAACTTTCCTGCAGGCATTACCGATATGGTACCAATGCCGGATATATAAGAAAATACTACGGTTCATTCAATTTCTGGCGGAATTTATCAGGCCGTGGGTCCGGTTGATCACCATTTTTGTTCCGGATGACAAAACGATGACTTTTTAACCATAACCCCTTTTTACATTTGCAAACTCTATGTCCTTACAGCCACATATTATGACCACACCGATCCTCGATCGCTTTTGCGTGGCAGGGATCAACTATCACAAAGCGGATATTGCTGTAAGGGGTTCCTTTTCTGTTTCCAAAGAAGATTTTGCTTTGATCGCTGCAAGCGCCCGCGCTCAATTGGTCCGCAGTGTTTTTGTAGTGTCAACCTGCAACCGGACAGAGATTTATGGTTTTGTTGAAAATGTGATGCAACTGGCTGCGTTGCTGGCTGAACATACGCGCGGCAGTATTCAGGATTTCCTGCAGTATGCTTATCTCAAAAGCGGGAAAGAAGCAGTGGACCATTTATACAGAGTGGCTTCCGGTCTCGATTCGCAGATACTGGGTGATTATGAAATACTGGGCCAGTTGAAACAGGCTGTTGATGCAGCTACGGCTAATCAGGTGCTGGGACCGATCATGAACCGCACCGTGAACTATGCTTTCCAGGCTTCAAAAAAAATCAAGACCGATACAGCACTTAGCAGTGGCACTGTATCTGTATCATATGCAGCCATTGAATTGTTGAAAGAAACACCAGGCATTGGTGAAAAGAAAATCCTGGTGATAGGCGCAGGCAAGTTTGGCGGCAATGTTTGCAAAAACCTCCGTGAATATCTTCCGCAAACTGCCGTATCGCTGATGAACCGTACAGATGAAACAGCGAAAGCATTAGCAGAAAGAACCGGTGCAGTTTTTATCCCCTATAATAAAATAGAAGAAGCGATACAGGTTTCCGATATCCTGGTCGTTTGCACCAATGCACAGTATCCGACCGTATTACCTTCCATGCTGGCGGGTAGCGGAGAGAAACTGGTGCTTGACCTTTCTGTACCTGCCAATGTGCATGCAGATGTGAAGGCCCTGCCTGGTATCCGTGTGATAGACGTGGATGAAATATCTACCACTATTCTCGATAAGACCATTGCAAGAAGAAAAGCAGAAATACCCAAAGCACAGGAAATACTGGAACATTATCAGCAGGAGTTTTATACCTGGCTGGACGAATACAAATATTCACTACACATAAAAAGCTGGAAAGACAAACTGCAGGAATTGAGTGAATGGCAACCGCAGCAATACTGTGAAATGGCATCAACACCATTGTCGCCCGACAGAAAGGCCCAGAAGGCCGTAACCAGGTTAGCCGTAAATTTGCGGACCAACCATGAAAAGGGATGCCAGTTCATCAATGCCATTAATGATTACCTGCAAATGTCATGAGTAGATGCCGGATACACTTCGCATAGGAACAAGGGAAAGCCAGCTTGCCGTATGGCAGGCTACACAAGTAAGCGATTTGCTCACCGCCGCTGGTTACAAAACAGAATTGGTATATATAAAAAGTGAGGGAGATATCAACCTCACCACTCCATTATATGAAATGGGCGTGCAGGGTATCTTCACCCGCAGTCTTGATATCGCTTTATTGAATAACAGGATCGATATCGCAGTCCACTCCATGAAAGACGTGCCGGTGGTATTACCCAAAGGCATCACGCAAGCTGCTGTATTAAAACGCGGATCATATAAAGACCTGCTGGTTGCCGGAAAAGGAATTCAGTTTATCAATAATGAACCTGTTCCCGATCAGGCTTCTCCATTCATTATTGCCACCAGCAGCATCCGACGCAAGGCCCAATGGCTGCACCGCTATCCGGGAAGCAGGATGGAAAATCTTCGTGGCAACGTTAACACAAGATTGAAGAAACTGGCAGAGAGTGAATGGAACGGGGCTATTTTTGCTGCAGCCGGTTTGGAAAGAGTAGGCCTTCGTCCTGAAAACTCCATCGAACTCGACTGGATGCTGCCTGCACCTGCACAGGGAGCCATTATGGTGGTATGCAGGTTGGAAGACCGCCGCACCTGGAATGCCTGCCAGCCTATGAATGATGAACATACCGCTATCTGCGTAAAAGCCGAAAGGGATTTCCTGAAAACCCTGATGGGCGGCTGCTCCACACCGATCAGCGCACTGGCCGGTGCAAATGACGGACGACTGAAAATAACAGGTAATATTCTTTCACCTGATGGAACACAAAAACTGGAAGTGGAAAAAGAAACACTCCTGGAAAAATCATACAGCCTGGGTGTGGATGCTGCATTGGAAATACTGGATAATGGCGGCGAGCAATTAATGAAGGCAATACGGAACAGTGAAGGATAAAATACACATCATCAGTACAGCATCGCTGCCGGTTGAATGCCTGCAGCAATTGGAGCAACATGGGTTTGAAGTGGGGGCGATTCCTTTTATCCGCACTTATCCATCCTTCAGTGAAGAAAACAGGCAGCGGATCAAAAAGCTGGAAGAGCAAAAGGCAACAGTTATATTCACCAGCGTACATGGTGTTACAGCAGTTGCGGAGCATATTGATCGTAAAGTAAACTGGCAAATCGCCTGTATTGCCAGTGCAACGCTGGAAGCAGTGACAAAACATTTTGATCAAGGTAATGTGATTGCAACAGCGCCCTATGCAACACAACTGGCTAAAGAACTGATCAACCACACTGCCGGACCGGTTGTTTTCTTTTGTGGCAATAAACGGCTTGACACTATTCCGCAGCAATTGCAGGCAGCAGGAATAACCGTGGAGGAAATAGTGGTGTATCATACGGAACTTATCCCGCAACAGGTAAAAGCTGATGCAGACGGAATAATGTTTTTCAGCGGCAGTGCAGTAGAGAGTTTTTTTATGAAGAATGTGTTGGGTAAAGACACCGTGTGTTTTGCCATCGGTACCACCACTGCCGATGCTTTACGGGAAAGAACGGACAACAAAATTGTGATTGCTGAGCATCCCGGGAAAAAAGAAATGACAGAACTCGTAATACAATATTATCATGAACACCGTTGAACTAAAAGCGAAAGCAGCGGGCAAAGGACTTAAGAATGACCTGTTGCTGAAGGCCCTGCTGGGCGAAGAAGTAAAACGTCCACCGGTATGGATGATGCGCCAGGCAGGCCGTTATCTTCCCGAGTATATTGCTTTGCGTAATAAGTACAGTTTTTTTGAAAGATGTCAGACACCTGAACTGGCTTGTGAGATCACCCTGCAGCCTGTTGATATCATTGGAGTGGATGCAGCTATCCTGTTCTCCGATATTCTGGTAGTGCCGCAGGCCATGGGACTTGAAGTGGAGTTGATTGAAAATAAAGGGCCGGTATTGCCCCAACCTGTTCAGCAGGAAAATGATTTTAAACGTATCACCGTTCCTGATGTGAATGACAGATTGCATTATGTATTTGATGCCATAAAACTGATCAAACAGGAATTGAATGGCCGTGTACCATTGATCGGCTTTGCCGGGGCACCCTGGACCCTGCTTTGTTATATGGTGCAGGGAAAAGGCAGCAAGACCTTTGATGAAGCAAAAGCATTTTGCTATCGCCAGCCTGCTTTGGCACATCGCCTGTTGCAGATGATCACCGATACAACCATTGCGTATCTGAAAGGGCAAATAAAAGCTGGTGCTGATGCAGTACAGATCTTCGATAGCTGGGGTGGTTTGTTAAGCCCTGCTGATTTTGAAGAATTTTCTTTGAAGTATATCCGCCAGATCGTAGCTGCCGTAAAAGAAGAAGCGCCAACGATCATTTTTGCCAAAGGTGCCTGGTTTGCATTGGAGGAAATGGCCGCTACAGGGGCGCATGGATTGGGAATTGACTGGTGCATTGCACCGGAGCGCGCAAGAAAATATGCCGGCAGCCATGTTACGCTTCAGGGTAACTTTGATCCTGCCAAACTTTTCCTGTCTCCTGAAGAGATAAAGAAAGAAGTGAAAAAAATGATCACAGCTTTTGGCCCGCAGCGGTATATCGCCAACCTGGGCCATGGCATTTTACCCAATGTACCGGTAGATCATGCAAAAGCATTTGTGGAAGCAGTAAAAGAATGGAAATAAAAATGGACAATTTATATAAAACGACTACCAGGGAATTCAGAGGAAGATGGATCGATCATATCCACAACCTTCAGGATGAAATATGCCTTGCCCTGGAACAAGCTGATGGCAAAGCCAAATTCAGGGAAGACGAATGGGAAAGAGCAGAAGGAAAAGGCGGTGGCGGTAAAACAAGGATCATACAAAACGGGAATATATTTGAGAAAGGCGGTGTAAACACTTCTGTTGTGTATGGCAGGGTGTCGGATACAATGCGCAGGCAACTGCAACTGGATGCTGCAAAATGGTTTGCCTGTGGTTTATCGCTTGTTATTCATCCGCTGAACCCTTATGTGCCTACAACGCATGCCAACTGGCGCTATTTTGAATTATATGATGAAGAAGACAATGTGAAAGACCGCTGGTTTGGCGGCGGTGCCGATCTTACGCCTTATTATTTATATGAAGAAGATGCCAGGCATTTTCATCAAACACTCAAACAGGCTATTGATCCCTTTGATGATAAATTATACCAGGCATATAAAGAGCAATGCGACGAATATTTCACCAACACTCATCGCAATAAAGAAATGAGAGGTATTGGCGGGGTTTTTTATGAACACCTCCGCCCGGAAAATGATGAGCATGCAGAGGAACTGTTCCGTTTTCAACAGGCGAATGGGAATGCTTTTATCCCTGCTTATTTACCGGTAGTGATGAAAAGAAAAGACAGTTCTTATGGCCAGCGTGAAATTGCCTGGCAGGAGATCCGCCGTGGCCGTTATGTAGAGTTCAACCTGATACATGACAAAGGCACTTTGTTTGGCTTAAAAACAAATGGCCGCACAGAAAGTATATTGATGAGCCTGCCGCCGCGTGCCCGCTGGGAATATGATCATCATCCGGAACCGGGCAGTGAAGAAGATAAATTATTGCAAGCCTGTCTTCATCCAAAGAATTGGGTGTAAGCCGGCTGATCTATTACGCAAAACGTTTTTTATGTATCTGCAAAGAAGAAACAGGATATTGAGAAGCAGCCCGGCTATCAGGGAGCTGGTAGCGGAAACAATACTGACGCCGAATGATTTTATCGCTCCTTTGTTTATTGATGAAGGCGAGAAGGTGAAAACGGAGATTCCTTCCATGAAAGGCTATTACAGGATGAGCCTGGACAATACGATTAAAGAAGTAAAAGAATTATGGTCGCTGGGCATTAAGTCCATTCTCATTTTTGTTAAAAGCAAAGATGAACTGAAAGATAATACAGGCAGGGAAGCCTGGAATAAGAACGGCCTGATGCAAAGAAGCATCCGTGCTATCAAAGAAGCGGTGCCGGGGATGCTGGTGATGACAGATGTGGCATTGGACCCTTATTCTTCTTATGGACATGATGGGATCGTAAAAGATGGCGAGATCGTTAATGATGAAACAGTGGAAGCACTCGTGAAAATGAGTATCAGCCATGCTGAAGCCGGAGCCGATTTTGTAGCGCCCAGTGATATGATGGACGGCCGCATCGGTGCGATACGTGCAGGATTGGAGGAAAACAATTTTACCAAAGTGGGCATCATGAGCTATAGCGCCAAATATGCCAGTTGCTTTTACGGGCCCTTCCGCGATGCGCTGGATTCAGCTCCTGGTTTTGGTGATAAGAAAACTTACCAGATGAATTATGCCAACAGGATCGAAGCCATTAAGGAAACCCTGATGGATGTAGAAGAAGGTGCCGATATCGTGATGGTAAAACCTGCTTTATCTTATCTCGACATTATCCGGGAAGTAAAAAATGCAGTTGATATTCCTGTAAGCGCTTACAATATCAGCGGAGAATATGCCATGGTAAAAGCGGCTGCTGAAAAAGGATGGATAGATGAAAACAAAGCGATCATTGAAATACTTACATCTATCAAAAGGGCAGGCGCCGATCTGATCGCTACTTATTTTGCGAAGGATGCAGTTAGATTGTTACACCCTTAAACTTTTAAACATAAAACGTTTTCATGTACACCCAAAGTTCTTCCTTATTCCATCGTGCTCAGCAGTCCATTCCTGGTGGTGTTAACTCTCCTGTCCGTGCTTTCAAAAGTGTGGGTGGTGAGCCATTGTTCATGGTGAAGGGCCAGGGAGCTTACCTGTATGATGCAGATGGCAATAAGTATGTTGATTATATCGCGAGCTGGGGGCCATTGATCCTTGGGCATGCATATGAGCCGGTGGTGAAAGCGATACAGGAGAAGGTGCTGGGTGGAACTTCTTTTGGCGCACCTACCGAACTGGAAATTGAAATGGCGGAGCTGATCAAAAGTATGGCGCCTAATGTGGACCTGATAAGAATGGTAAGCAGTGGCACTGAAGCCTGCATGAGTGCGCTGCGGGTGGCACGTGGTTATACCGGCAAAAATAAATTCATCAAATTCGATGGGTGCTATCATGGTCATGCTGATCCTTTTCTTGTAAAAGCAGGAAGCGGTATTGCTACACTGGATATTCAGGCGGTGCCAGGCATCAGTGAAGCAGTAGCGCAGGATACACTGGTAGCTCCGTATAATGATCTGGCTGCAGTGGAGCAACTGGTTGCAGCTCACAAAGGCCAGGTAGCAGCGATCATTATTGAACCGGTAGCAGGCAATATGGGCTGTATACTTCCTCAACCCGGCTTTCTCGAAGGGCTGCGGAAAATATGCGATGCAGAAAATATCGTGTTGATATTTGATGAAGTGATGACAGGCTTCCGGCTGGCAGCAGGTGGCGCGCAACAATACCTCGGTATTGATGCTGACCTTGTCACGTATGGAAAAGTGATCGGTGCAGGCATGCCGGTGGGTGCTTTCGGTGGCAGGAGGGAGATCATGAAAACTGTGGCGCCATTGGGTAAAGTGTACCAGGCCGGCACCCTCAGTGGCAATCCTGTTGCCATGATAGCCGGCTACACATTATTACAGGAATTAAAAAATAATCCATCTATTTATACGGAGCTGGAAGAAAAAACGGCTTATCTGAAAAATGGATTAAAAAAGGTATTTGAAAAAGCCGGTCAACCTGCTACCATTAATCAACTCGGCAGTATGATCAGTGTTCATTTCACTAACAATGCTGTTACTGATTTCAGTTCTGCTGCTGCGGCAGACAATAATCTCTTCAAAAAATATTTTCATTTCCTGCTCAGCAAAGGCATTTACCTTCCGCCATCTCCTTTTGAAAGCTGGTTTCTGAATAATGCACTTAGTTATGGTGACCTGGACCTGACTATTGAAATGTCTGCTCTTTTTGCGGATCGTAAGGCAGGTTAAAGAGTTTTAGTATCGCAAAGGGCGCAAAGGATACGCCAAGAACGCAAAGAGATAGTACGAATTAACCTTGCGTTCTTGGCGTATCCTTTGCGCCCTTTGCGATACACTCGATTGTCACAATATTGTCATCCCTTTATTTCGTTTATCGTAAAACTCATTTCCTTTTTTAGCAAAGCATCTTTCTTATTGATAAAGACTTTTGCAGCCGGCTACCTCGTGGGGTGGCTTGCTTGCCTGCATGATAATCCCATGACAAACGTTCTTCACTACAACAGGAACTTTGTGTCCAATTTTTATTTATGAGAACAATATATACGCTGCTCCTTTTTATTATTACCGTACCGGCTTTTGCCCAGGAAGATAGCCTGAAAGTAAAAGAACTGGGCGAAGTAGTTGTTTCCACCGGTCAGTACAAACCGCAATCCGTCAAGAATTCCGTTTACCAGGTAAGAGTTATAGGCGGCGAACAAATCAGGAAACAATCTGCTGCCAAACTGCAGGATGTATTGAACAGTCAGTTGAATATCCGTTTCTCCCAGGATCTTGCTACAGGTGGTTCTGATATTACCATGATGGGCCTTTCAGGACAAAACGTAAAGATCCTGATCGATGGCGTACCGATGATCGGCCGCCAGGGCACTTCCAACGAGATCAATATTAACCAGGTGGAAGTGAATTCTATTGAGCGCATTGAGATCGTTGAAGGCCCTATGTCGGTTATATATGGTGCAGACGCGTTGGCCGGTGTTATCAATATCATTACCAAAAAAGCCGGCCGTGAAAAATTTGCCATCAATGCGCGCGTGCAGGAAGAAACTGTAGGAAAAGAATACGGCATTGATGAAGGGATACATAATCAATACCTGGGAGTCAGTGGCCGGTACAAGAACTGGTATGCCAGTGGCGGCATCGGCCGCAATCTTTTCCAGGGATGGAAAGACACTGCTACCGGGAGGGAACTGATCTGGCATAAAAAAGACCAGATCGTGGGCAATGCAGTAGTTGGTTATCGCAATGAAAGATTGAATGTATATTACCGGTTGGATGGATTGGATGAGATCATCACCAATCCTGCTAATTTCCCTCCAGGCAATCAGCCTGCCATTGACCAGGATTATATCACTGACAGGTTGATGCAGCAACTGCAGGCATCCTATAAGTTCAGCAATAAATTATCTGCTAACGCCCTTGCTTCCTATACCCATTTCACCCGGCAGGTGTATTCCACTTTATATTATCCTGATGGAGACGTAAGAGTGGCCACTGCTCCGGGATTGCAAAGCATTTCTACTTTTGACGGATTTACTTTCCGCGCCACTGCGGTGTACACACCTTCTTCCATTATATCCTTTCAACCAGGTGTTGATATCAACACTGAAAGCGGTGATGGAGAAAGGATCAAAGCAGGTGTGCAGCGTATCAATGATTATGCGTTCTTCCTGACTTCGGAGATCACGCCTAAAGCATGGCTTAATATCAGGCCTGGCATCCGGGTCATTAAGAATTCTGTTTATGATGCACCGCCTGTTATTCCTTCCATCAATACCAAATTCCTGCTGGCCCGCGATCTTGATCTTCGTCTGGCTTATGCAAGAGGCTTCAGGGCTCCCTCCATCCGGGAGTTGTATTATGATTTCTTTGATGCCAGCCATAGCATTGCCGGCAATCCCAACCTTGAAGCCGAGCATTCCAATAGCTTCACCGGTTCACTGACATGGAATGCTGTTCGCACAAAAACAGTAAAGCTCAATACTACGCTGAGCGGTTTTTATAATGACGTAAGCAATATGATCGGCTATGCAGCAGATGCGGCAAATCCTACCGTGACCACTTATGTGAACATTGCAAAATATAAAACGAGAGGCGGTACGCTTACCGGCCAGTTGATTGCCGGCAACCTCGATGCATCACTCGGGTTTGGCTATACCGGGCGCTATAATGAATACAGTGAAATAGATAAGGACCTGCCAAGCTTCAAATGGTCGCCCGAAGTCACTTCGATCATTTCTTATGGCTTTCCGAAAATAGGTTTTAGTGCCAACCTGTATTACAAATTCACCGGCAAGCTGCCCTATTACCAGCAAGTGACAGACAACGGGCAAACACAGATCCGCCTGGCAGAAACAGAAGCTTACCATTGGGCTGATCTTACCCTGAATAAAAAGCTGTTTGGCCTGCTGACGGTGAATGCCGGCATCCGTAACCTGTTTGATGTTACAGCCATTGCCAACACGGCAGTCAGTGGTGGCGCTCACTCCTCCACAGGAGCAAGGCCTATCGGCAACGGACGGTCTTATTTCCTGGGATTGGCTTTCAACTGGGCAAAAAGATAATCATCATAATATAACTATTCTTTTACCACACAAATCAAAACGATGAAATTAAAACTGATACAAGGATTGATGTTTGCAATGGCTGGCTTACTGGTGGTGCCTGCCTGCCGTAAAAAAGATGCTCCCCTGCCTGATAACCTGGCTCAATTTGAAGCGTCGGAGCAAGGGATGGGTGCAACAGAAACAAGCAAAACGATCAAGATAAAGCTGAGTCGTGCCGTGAGCGCCAATGCTCTTATTACCGTTGCTATTACAGGTACACCCGGTGTGGAATATGCAACAGATTATACCACTGTTCCTGCGGCTGTTGCCGGTAAGATTGAAGTGGATGTTCTCAGTGGAAGCAGTGAGGCAACTATTACTTTTACGAAAACAAATAATGCTCTTTTTTATGGGGATGATAACCTGGTGTTTAAGATCATCTCTTCAAGCTCGCCGGTGATCATCGGAACACAAAGCGAATTCAAGCTCACTTTCTCAGAGATCATTTCTGCAGGCGCTACTATTGTAGGTGATGGAGGCGGCGCAACTTATGGCAATAAAGTGTTTTTTGATCTGAGCGCTAATAGTCAAACAGCAGTGCAGCGCACCAAATGGGACCTTGGCTTCTACACAGGCAGTGATAACTGGAGAGTGATCCTTAACTCTTCCACTGCAATGATGGCAAAACAAATCGACAAGAACGATCTCAATGCAGTTACCGCTGCTGATACAGTCGGATTTGGAAGCACTGTAGTATTTAATCAAATTCCAGTTGTAGGTACAATGAGTTTGGTTGATTATCCAAGCGGTGACCTCACTAAAACAGCTATCGCAGAAGTGTCTGCAACTGCTACTGATAACAAGGTTTACATAATTAACCGCGGTACGGGAATTGGAAGCCCAGCACCTGCAAGAGGCTGGAAGAAAGTACGTATCATTCGTAATGCTTCGGGTGGTTACACTGTACAATATGCTGATATAGCTGCAACATCTTTTACCTCGGTTGATATCCCGAAAGATGTAAACTATTTCTTCAAATATGTTTCATTTGATAACGGCGCAGTTGATGTTGAGCCTGCAGCTAAGAAATGGGATCTGGCGTGGACCTACTTCACGTTCTCTACAACTTATCAGGGCGCAGAGGTTCCTTACCTCTTTCAGGATGTAATTCTCCAAAATCGTAACGTGCAGGTTGCAACTGTTCAGACGGCTACAAAAAGCTATGATGCGTTTAGCGAAGCAGATCTCGCAGGACTTACCTGGTCATCAACCCAAACAGCTATTGGTTCAAGCTGGAGAGCCGGTGGCGGACCTAATTCAGCTCCATCAGTATTAACAACGCTCTTTTACGTGGTAAGAGATGGCGACAATAACTATTACAAAGTGAAGTTCACCGCTCTTACCAAGGATGGCGTAAGAGGTTATCCGGCGTTCGAGTTCTCTTTGGTTAAAAAAGGTGGCTAAAAATAGGGATTAAGATACCGAATAACAAAAGAGGAATGGTAAAAACTACCATTCCTCTTTTGTTTTCTATCTCTATACACCAAATTTCCTCCGGTGTAATTGCTGGGTTCGAAATACTTATTAAGTCTAATGGCCGGTCAGGTTAGGCAACTTGTTATAATAGATAGTTTTGTTGTACAAGTTTGCGTTAGGAGCAATAGTCGACAATTGATTAGTATTGCCACTCACTAATGTACCGACTGATATTGACATAACTAATAGATAGGCATCGAATCCGGTTGGAGATTCAAAATTAGTATAATATATATTACCAGTTGCGGTCGAAGAATTGACAGTTTTTAGGTTATACTGTGAAGATGTTATTGATGTAAGCTCTGTAAAATTCAGCTGCAAGGGTTCTGTTAAGTCGCTTGAAGCATTAGGGTTATAATAGGCAAACTCTCCCAAATACCATTTACCTGTACTGGTTTCATTCAGGTACGCAATTTGAAGTATAATAGGATCTTCCCATCCAGAACTTAATGGAACGAAGGCACGAGAAGGGAAACTAATGCCTAATAATGAGGATGGAGGGTCAGCGGTAATATTTATGTAGGAAAAAGTTGCTCCACTATTAAAAGCCTCCATTGAGAAGGCTGTGATCTCTCTGTATTTACCTCGCATTCCTATATACTTCTTGCCGTTTACTATATTTTGGTAAAATCGTCCTTCAAAGTTGGTTGATGGTGGATCAATTGCCGTTGCCCATAGAACGGCTTTAGAAGCATTTACCAATCCGTACCCCATCTCCTGATTCCATGTGCCATTAGGTCTTCCTGAGGTCGTTGAGTAAGTGTAAGAACCCGGACTTACTTTTTCGCAAGTTTTTTCGATGATATTCCTGACCTGAGATGCAGTTAGATCAGGGTTTACAGACAATATCAAAGCTGCAACACCCGCTACAATTGGGCAAGAAGCAGAAGTGCCGTAAAAGGCTGGATCGTAATTACCACTCGCATAGCCGGCGCTGCCGGTACGATCAGTAGTCGCAATCTTTTGTCCAGGAGCAACTACATCAAGTGCTGGGCCGTATTTACTGCTCCATGCTTGATTTTGACAGGCAGCCAGGTTTATTCGTTCACCACACTGGCTCATTGCCCCTACCACAAGAAGATCCGGGTTACTATTTGCTGGAAAGTTAATTTCCTCACCAAGGCTGCCAGTTTTATTTCCTGATGAAATAACAACTACACAACCCTTTCCACTACGTCCCTGGCTTAGCGCACTACTGATAGCATCGCTAAGCAACGTACTGCTTATACTATGCATGTTCCAGGAATTACTGATTACATCGGCACCGTTTTGCCAGGCCCAGTTAATGCCATTAGCTAACTTTGCAGCCATTGTTGTACTGACTTCCCCTCCCATATAAGTGCTTACGGACATTAGTTTACAGTTAGGGGCGACACCCGAAATGCCTATGTTATTGTCATTGGCTCCGATAATTCCTGCACAGACTGTTCCATGAGACCCCCTTACCTGGCTGGGTGATGTACCAGTTTCCGCATCATAACTTAATGAGTGAATATTACCAATCAGGTCTTCATGAGTCAACTCAATACCTTCATCGATAACTGCCACGTTGATATTATCCCCTTTGGTTATTGACCATGCATCACATGCTTTTATATCGAGTCCGGGAGTACCGCTATATTGACCAGTGTTATTTAGTGCCCATTGATCTAGCCAGAGTGCATCTGAAGCGCATTGTAGCACGTTTCCAGCCATCAAATCAGGTTCAGCATATTGAAACTGGCCACTTTCATAGTAAATATTTGCTAATTGCATTGCATTAAACTCAGTTTTTGCCGAACAGGATAATGTATACCATAGAGGCATGAACTTATTTTGCTCAACAATAACTGCGTTATATTTATCCGATGTATTTTTAAGCGCCGCAAAATCTTCTCTAGATTTCAGCTTTACATAAAAAAAGTTTGATAATCCTATTTTTTCACCATTATTATCTTTAAAATAAGGTGCTGCCAGTTCAATATTTCCATCCCGTTTCATTTTATCCAGTAGTGCAAAGTATTCTGATTCGGTTTGAGAAGTTGTCAGCCTATATTCTGCCCAGGAATAGTCTTCAGCAGTATGAAACTGGTTTTGCATTCTAGCAGGCAGGTGTTCTCTCTTTTCAAATGTTTTAGCGGCCTTGATATTCGCTGGAAAGGATATAGGGGCACCACTTTTGAGTGAAACGAAAAAGTACTCCGTGTTTAAATGAAGATAGTTCTTGCTGTCTTTATAATAGTAGTAATACTTTGTTTCTTCAATCTGTTTTTGTTGTAAACCACCAGATGAATCCGTAATAGAACTATCCTTGTTTTTTTTACATGCAGATAAAAGAATGCTCAACAGCAGAAAGATTGAAAGGGTTTTTTTCATAAAAAAAGGTTTTGGCTAATGGAATCCAACTGTTATGCTGAACAGTAAATTAAATAACATTTTATTTATTGTAGAATGCAAGGAGCTATTTTTTTAGCACCAAGTAATTTTTAAATAGATCTACGGTAATACTTTTACGGTGGATTTAGTAATTACCCTTTCGATGATCGCATTTTATAAACTATCTATGTCAGCATAATCTTTCAACCCAATGCTTCATTTCTCTTTGCGTAAGCTAATTTTCGGTTCTCGTAAGCGTGCAGTACTTGATTTGCATTTCTTTGTCATAAAACTGTAAAACGCTATGTACAAAATAATCTCCTTTTTTATAGGTATATGCTTTGCATCTCTTACACTGGCGCAGACCCCGGTTGACAGGGCCAAAATCGACAAACTCTGCGGATGTTTCGAAGTGGAATTCAAGTACGCTGAAACTTTTTCACCCGATAAGAATTATAAATTCCATGACCGTGAAGAGATCAGCGGCGGCACTGAACTCACCCTTCCCATTGAAGTAAGTGATAAAAAGATCGTGATGCAACACCTGCTGGTGATCACCGATTCCATGATCATTAAACACTGGCGTGAAGAATGGACCTACGAAAATCCCGTGATCTGGAAATACCAGGGAGATAAAGTATGGACCAAACAGATCCTCAAACCAGAACAGGTTAAAGGCAAATGGACACAAACCGTTTGGGAAGTAAGCGATGAACCCCGCTACCAGGGCTTTAGTCAATGGGTGAACCTCGATGATAAGATCATCTGGCAAAACACTACTGATGCTCCGCTGCCCCGCCGCGAATATTCAAACCGCAACGATTACAATATTCTGAAAAGGACCAACCGCCTCAGCATTAACGACAGCGGCTATATTCATGAACAGGACAACCAAAAAATCATCCGCAAAAATGGTGTTGACAAACTGCTGGCTGAAGAAAAAGGCATCAACAGCTACAGGCGTCTCGATGATAAAGCCTGTGCTGCTGCAAAATATTACTGGGAAAAGAACAAAGTGTTCTGGACCAAAGTAAGAAAGACGTGGGATGATTACATCAGCACACAAACCACGATCGCATTAAAAACACAGGTAGACGGAAAACCCCTGAACGAATACCTGTTTGCCCTGGCAAAAGATTATGCTGCCAAAAAAATAAGCGATAACGAAATTGATGCGCGCATCAAAGCTGAAGTGTTCAAATTCATTGGCAAATAACGAATAAGAACACTTAGTCGGGAGTCGGATGATGAGTCGGGAGTCGGGAGTTCGGAGTCAGGAGTCTGGTTTCTCTAAATTTGTAAAGCCTTTACATATTTCAGAGCGATAAGACTCCTGACTCCCGGCTTCAGACTCCCGACTCCCGTTTTCCCGCATTTCCCGTAACTTTGCACACCTTAAAAACCAGGCAGGAAAAGGATTATGGCCGTTACATACAAAGAGTTCTCCGGACTGAATCTGCCCGCAACTGAGCAGGAAATACTGGCTAAATGGACTGAGCATCAGGCATTTGAAAAAAGTGTGTCGCTACGGGAAGGCGCCATTCCCTTTGTGTTCTACGAAGGCCCTCCCAGTGCCAATGGCATGCCCGGCATTCACCACGTTATCTCCCGGACCCTGAAAGACCTGGTTTGCCGCTATAAAACCATGAAAGGATTCCAGGTAAAACGCAAGGGTGGCTGGGATACACATGGCCTGCCGATCGAACTGGGCGTTGAAAAGGAACTGGGCATCACCAAGGAAGATATCGGCAAAAAGATCTCCATCGAAGAATACAACCAGAAATGCCGCGAAGCGGTATTGCGCTATAAGGACAAATGGGACGATATCACCCGCAAAATGGGTTACTGGGTTGATTTGAATGATCCTTATATCACGTTCAAGAATGAATACATCGAAACACTCTGGTGGCTGCTGAGCGAACTGTATAAAAAAGGACTGCTGTATGAAAGCGTCAGCATTCAGCCTTATTCACCTGCTGCCGGCACAGGATTGAGCTCGCATGAGCTGAACCAACCCGGCACTTATAAGGATGTGAAAGACACATCTGCTGTAGCCATGTTCAAGGCAAAGCAGGACGATAAAACAGATTTTCTTTTTAACACACTCGATACCCCAGGCGAAGTTTTCTTCATGGCCTGGACCACTACTCCCTGGACATTACCCGGCAACCTGGGACTTACCGTGGGAGGGAATATCGATTATGTGCTGATAAAAACATTTAACCCCTACACTCATTTACCGGTAAACGTGGTGCTGGCGAAAGCCTTGCTGGGCAAATATTTCAAGCCGGAAGGAGAGAATGGTGATTTTGAAAACTACACAGCAGCTACCAAACTGCTGCCCTGGAAAATACTGACCAGCTTCAAAGGAAAGGATATCGAAGGCGCTTCTTACGAGCAACTGCTTCCTTTTGAAGCCAACTCATGGGAAAACTCTATTCAATACAGCATCCCTGATGCAAAGCCTTTCCGCGTGCTGGTGGATAGCTTTGTGACTACAGAAGATGGTACCGGTATCGTACACACCGCTCCCGATTTTGGTGCAGATGACTTTAAAGTAGGCACAAAATATAAGATCGGTCATTTTACCGGCATCAATAAATACGGCGTAAGGGAAAAACTGGTGTTGGTTGACCTGGAAGGAAAATTTGTGAATGGCCTCGGTGAGTTCAGCAACCGCTATGTTAAGAATTACAAAGATGATCCGAACTATGCTGATGTGAATGTAGACATCAGCGTGAAACTGAAAAAAGAGAACCGGGCATTCAAAGTAGAAAAATACGAGCATAGCTATCCGCATTGCTGGCGTACCGATAAGCCCGTTCTGTATTATCCGCTGGCAGCATGGTTTATCAAAACCACTGCTATCAAAGACAGGATGGTGCAACTGAATAAAACGATCAACTGGAAACCTGCTTCAACCGGGGAAGGCCGCTTTGGCAACTGGCTGGAGAATATGGTTGACTGGAACCTCAGCCGCAGCCGTTTCTGGGGAACACCGCTTCCGGTATGGCGTACTGAAGATGGAAGTGAAGAGATCTGCATTGGTTCTATCGAAGAGCTGAACAATGGGATCAGGAAGGCCAACGAAGTGCTGGGTGGAGATGTGAACAAGCATTATCTCCATGAAGGCATCCTTGACCTGCATAAACCTTATGTGGACGATATCGTGCTGGTAAGCCCTTCAGGCAAACCCATGAAAAGGGTGCCGGACCTGATCGATGTATGGTTCGACAGTGGTGCCATGCCTTATGCCCAATGGCATTTTCCTTTTGAAAATAAAGAGACGTTCAAACAGAGTTTCCCCGCCGATTTTATTGCGGAAGGAGTGGACCAGACAAGAGGCTGGTTCTACACTCTTCACGCTATTGCTGCGCTGGTATTCGATTCTGTAGCCTATAAAACCGTAGTGAGCAATGGCCTCGTGCTGGACAAGAACGGCAACAAAATGAGCAAACGCCTTGGCAACGTGGTAAACCCGTTCGAGACCATCGAAAAATTTGGCGCCGATGCTACCCGCTGGTACCTGATCACGAATGCTTCTCCCTGGGACAATCTGAAGTTTGACCTGGACGGTATCAAAGAAGTGCAGCGGAAATTCTTCGGCACTTTGTACAATACCTACCAGTTCTTCGCTCTCTACGCCAATGTGGATGGATTTGCTTTCAAAGAAAACTATATCCCGCTGGCAGAAAGGCCGGAGATCGACCGGTGGATACTTTCTTCCCTGAATTCGCTGGTGAAAAAAGTGACAGCTTCCATGGATGATTATGAGCCGACCCAGGCCGGCCGTGCGATAGAAGATTTTGTGGACGAGCATTTGAGCAACTGGTATGTACGCCTTTGCCGCCGCCGTTTCTGGAAAGGGGAGTATTCAACAGATAAGGTAAGTGCCTATCAAACATTATATGAGTGCCTGGAAACAGTGGTGAGGCTGGTAGCGCCTATCTCGCCCTTCTTCAGCGATGCGGTATTTGGCAACCTGAATGCGGTGACCAATCGTTTCCCCGGTGTAGAATCCGTGCATCATACCGATTTCCCCGTAGCCAGTGAAGCGGCCATTGATGAAGCGCTGGAAGAAAGAATGCAGTTGGCGCAGGATGCTTCTTCCCTGATCCTTTCACTCCGGAAGAAAGTGAACATCAAAGTAAGACAGCCGCTGCAAAAAGTGCTGATACCCGTACTGGACCCATTGATGAAAGGGCAATTGCAGAAAGTGGAAGACCTGATAAAAGCGGAAGTGAATGTGAAAGAGGTGGAATATCTTGATCAGGACAATACGTTTATCAGGAAAAAGATCAAGCCCAACTTTGTAGCCCTGGGTAAAAAACTGGGCCCGAAGATGAAAGCGGTATCCACAGCTTTATCACAATTTACACAAGAGGATATAGCCAGGCTGGAAAAAGAAGGTCAATATAGTTTGTCAATTGATAACGAACCCGTAATATTACAGATTAGCGAAGTGGAAATCAGCAGCGAAGACATTCCGGGTTGGACTGTTGCCAACAAAGGCAACCTGACCGTAGCACTCGACGTAACCGTTACCCCCCAATTGGAAGCTGAAGGCAATGCCAGGGAATTCGTGAACCGGATTCAGAAAATCCGTAAAGAGAGCGGGTTTGACCTGACAGACAGGATTGAAGTGAAGGTAACGGCGGCTAACGGAATGAAGGAGTCATTGGGACAGTTTAAAGACTATATTTGCGCCGAAATTCTGGCCGATAAGCTGGAAATAGTGGCTGAAATACAAGATGGTATTGAAATTGAAGTAAATGATGTTTCACTAAAAGCGATTGTTTCAAAAAAAGGCTAATGTATGGCTAACAAGAAAAAACCGGTTCCGAAGAAAGCATCCAAACCTGCGCCAAAGGCCAAGGCAGCCAAACCTGCCGCAAAGAAGCCTGCAGCTAAAAAAGCAGCCAAGCCTGCGCCGGCTAAAGCAAAACCTGCTAAACCGGCAGCTAAAGCAACGAAACCTGCGGCCAGGCCAGCGGCTAAAAAAGCAGAACCGGCAAAGAGACCGGCACCTGCAAAAGCAGTCGCTGCCAAACCGGAACCCAAACCAGTCGCAGCTAAACCGGCTGAAGTGACGCCACCGCCAGTAGTAAAGAAACCCGGCGCTTTTGATCCGCAATCGCTGGTATCTATCAGGCCCACCGCGAAACCTGTAATAAAAAAGGAACCGCCCAAGCCGTCTAAAATAGTGATACCAAAAACGACTGTGAAGAGTGCTGTTAAATATGAACCCGAATTCACTAAATCAGTATTAGACACCCCTATGCAAGAACACACAGGACCTACGATGAGATATTCCGATGCAGACCTGAACGAATTCAGGGAGATCATCAATAAGAAATTGGATGCAGCAAAAAAAGAGCTGGCGTATTTGCAGGGCCTGATCACCCGCCGCGATGAAGGGGGCGATATGGACGAGGCCCGCTACATGACCATGGAAGACGGCAGCGTGAGCATGGAAAGAGAGCAACTGAGCCAGATGGCCAGCCGCCAGATCACTTTCATTGATCACCTGGAGAAAGCCATCATGCGCATCGAGAACAAGACCTACGGCGTTTGCCGCGTTACAGGCAAGCTGATCGATAAAGCACGCCTTCGTGCAGTGCCGCATGCTACGCTGAGCATCGAAGCAAAACAGATGATGAACAAGTAAGAGCTTATTCCAACGGAATATAAAAAGCCTTCTATTGTAAGTGGAAGGCTTTTATTTTTTTAATGCCTCTTGTTTGAGATCAAGTCTGCCAGGGAAGAGCCGGAAGGAGTATCCCGATTGTTATGGTATATGACCAATGGTATTAACGGCAACCAATGTAGTTTTTCAAATGCCTCCAAAGCCGTACATTATTTTTTGGCATTTATAAGGGTTGGACTTTTTCGGTTAACTTTAAATAGACTTGGAAAAACGGGTATTTCCGTTTATATTTAAAAAAGAACAAAAAACTATTAACTGCCAAAACACAAACTATGAGAAAGCTCAGACTCCTCACTCTGTCATCATTAGCTATCATATTTATTGCCAGCAGTTGTACCAAAGAAGGGCCTGAAGGTCCGGTAGGTGCTACTGGTCCGCAGGGGCCTGCTGGTTCTGCCGGGGCACCTGGTACACCAGGTGCTGGAGTTACTACTTATTCGGCATGGTTTCTTACAGGATCCGGGTGGACTGATGAAGGTGCAATTGATTATAATGCGGAATTCTTGTTTGAAAAAGCTGCTCCTGGTGTGACTCAGACGATCATAGACCAGGGTATTGTATTATGTTATGGTAAAGGGTTCCCTTTAGGGTCCGGTGCGGCTGACGAAGTAGTTCAATTGCCTTTTACAGATGCGTATAATGTTGATCATTATTTTTATGTTCTGTCGCCTGGTAAAATAAAATTTCTGTATAGCTGGGCTATTGCACCTTATGCTGCCGAAGATTTGGCCACAATCTCTTTCAGGTATGTCCTTGTTCCAGGGTCTAACCTGGGTGGGCGGAGTATGGAATATACATATGAAGGTTATACAGCAGCAGAGCTAAAAGCAATGCCTTATGAAAAAGTGGCTGAAATATTTAATATTCCCCCAGACGGTACGAATGTTCAGTAAATTATTTTAGTGCTTCGAAAGCAAAGCCGGTTCAAAGAGCCGGCTTTTTTATGTCAGAACTCAATACATTTTATAAAAAGACAGAAATCATCTTAATAGTGAAAAAATAGATTGTACGTTTGTAATCCAGTAACTAGTAGCATTATGACCATTCATTTCGGATATGAAAAAGGCCAGGTATTGCAGGCCCTCCGTTATCATTTTATCAGCCGTCCTGAAATACGCATCATGATCATTGTGGTAAATGTATTTGCGATCGGCTCCATCATACTTTATGCCATGCAGAAGATAACTCCGCTTGCTTTCCTGGTAGGTTCATTATTATGGATCGTGTTGATGATCAGTTTTTGGTTCGTGCTGCCGATCATGGTTTACCGTCGCTCAGAAACCTTCCGACATGAATTCAGTATGTCGTTTGAGGAAGATCAGTTTAGCCTGATACATGAAAGAGGAGAGCGCTCATGGCCATGGAAAGCATTGAACAAGTTTATAGAGAGCCCGAATTTTTTTCATTTGTATTTTGATAGCCGATCTTTTTTATTGGTGCCTAAAAGTGGTTGCAGGGATAAAGATGAAGTGTATGAACTAAGACAATTATTGAAAGGGCGAATAAAAAAGGATAATACGTAAATGTTTATGCCTAATGATAAGTAAGAGTTAGGCATTAAAAATAAATTTATTTACAATAATAAATTTTATTTAAGCGACAGTTGACTAATTTAATTTTCATAAGTCACCTCTTATGAGAATTGCACCACTAACGTCGTTTCAATTGAAATGTCACCTGCTGTCTTTATCACTTTTTGTTTTTCCCTATTTACCCGCTCACTCTCAGCAAACCGTATATACTCCTCTATACACGAGCGGAAATTTTGTAAAAACAATTGATGTTTCAAGGCCTGTTGGCGCTATTGCAGGCAATGCCAGTGTCTCTCCAGCCGGAGGCGCTATTTATTCGGTACCACTCTTCGCACCACCGGGAACGAACGGAATGCAACCGACTATTGGTCTTACTTACAGTTCACAGGCTGGAAATGGGCTTGCGGGGTTGGGTTGGAATATCTCCGGCTTGTCCGTCATAAGTCGTGGCGGCAAGAACATGTACCATAACGGTATTGTTAATGCGGTCACTTACACTACAGAAGATGCATTTTTTATTGACGGTATCCGACTTAATGCAATTTCCGGAAGCAATGGAGCCAACAATACAATTTATGCAACCGAAGCGGAATCATTTTCTAAAATTATTTCATACACTTCTGGTTCTGCAAACAACCCCGATTGGTTTAAAGTCCTTTCAAAGGACGGAAGTATAATGGAGTTCGGTCATTCGGTTGATTCCCGGTTTGAAACGGAAACCGGAGCTAACGTCATGCTCTGGAGGCTCAATAAGATCATTGATGTAAACGGGAATTATATTGAATTCAAGTATGCTGTTGCTGATACTGAAAGAGATCCCCGTATTGTGCAGATATTGTATACTGGAAATGCTAATACAGGACTTGCGCCTTACAATCAGGTCAATTTCTCCTATACTGTCCGGACAGATCAGAATATTTCGTATGAATCTGGCGGTTCTGTTCAATCAAAGTATCTTCTGGATAAGATCACGGTTCTTCATCAGAATGATCTTGGAGGAACGGAAACCGTCAAGACTTATAAACTCAATTATGGCACTGATAATGTCCATTCAATGTTGAAAGAGCTTATAGAGTATGGTGGCAGCGAATCTGATCCTTCATTAAACAGTACTATTTTTTTATATGGCGACCAAACCTCAAGTATAAGTTCCAGCCAAACAATAGGTCTGACAGGTCCGTATTCTTATTTTTCGGGCGATTTCAACGCAGATGGCAAAACAGACTTATTGGCTGCACAAAGCTATTTTGATGCAAATGTGAATTCCAGGCTGCATACTGATTATTCCCTTATTAGTGACGTAAACAGTAGTGGCTATACACTGCTGTACAATTACCAGCTGAACCAGAACATGGCGTCAGAGGTTATAGGCGATAAAAAACTTTTTAATTTTCTTAATGGTGACTATAATGGCGATGGCCGCGATGACATATTACTAGCGAATACACACAGCGAAGAAATTATCAGAATAACAGGTAGTTGCTCAGATGGAACAAGTTATAGAAGACGGTTAGAGGATATTACTATTAACTATACAAAAAGCCATAACGGACAAACCGGTTATACCGATTATTTGTCGCAATCTTTTCCTTATCCTTCTACCTTTCTCGGGAATTTTCAATATGTAAGCAAGGGTAACCATTTTTTTGTGCCCGGTGATTTTGATGGTAATGGCAACCAGGATTATATACTTATTTTGGGAAGAAAGCGCCAGGAAGGGACTTGTTTTGTTGGTATCCCCAGTTTTACATTCGATTATAAGGCTTTTCTTACCAGCCCTTCGTCAAATGAAGTAAATGAAGAGATTCTAAACTTTGGGTTTGGAGCAAATCCTAATCCTGATTTTTATGCCGGCACTATTGCCGATGCTGACTTTATCACAACCTTAGATTTTGATGGTGATGGAAAAATGGAGATACTGATTGTAAAAGATCAGCAGGCATATATTTTGGCTATAAACCGGATTTCTGCTACTACAGGTTATTCTTTTGCAGCATCTGTGCTTTACTCAACAGGGGAAATCGTTAAGGATAATAAGATATTTTCAGGAGACTATAATGGTGATAAAAAAACTGATCTCCTGGTAAGAAATAATAACGGGACCTGGAAAATTTTATATAGTACCGGCAAGGCATTTACTGCCCAGACGTTTATTTTCAACCAATCTGTTGTCTTTAACGGTGTTGATGGAGACGATCTGATTGAAATAGGTGATTTCGATGGTAATGGCAAGAGCGATATCCTGCATGGATTCAGATTTGGATCAACTCAATCCAAGCTCTCTATTTATTACAGTAAAGGTGTTTCCTTTTTTCATGAGCAGGTTATTTATAATAACCTGCTTGCACTCGCAATTAATGGATCATCCGAAGGGATCATAATAGGTGATTTTAATGGCGACGGCAAAAGCGATCTTCTAAACAGGGTGTGTGTTTCATGCACGTCAGAGTTTATCTCTTTTAAACCAAATGGGAAAGAATTATTCTTAAAGAAAATAACCAACGGGCATAATGCAACGATCTCCTTTGAATATAAGACGCTTACTGACAAAACAAGCTATCCCTATTTTTATACCAGAACGGTTTCGCCAGACGATCCTGCTAATGTCAATCCGTATAATTATATTGAATTGCCACTGAAAGCAGTATCGTCTATCAGTCTGCCTAATGGCATTGGAGGATGGAGCACGACAGATTTTAAATATGAAGATGCTGTAATACACAGGTCTGCCAAGGGCTTTCTCGGTTTCAGGAGAGTTATTGCCAGTAACAGTACCACAGGGATGACTTCCATTACTGAAAATGACATCAATACTGATTTTGGAGTTTCCTATATTGTAAAGCAACAAACAAAACTGACATCTACCAACGAATTATTGTCTGAGCAGCTCTTTACTAATACATTCACGAATCTATCTACGGGCAGTCATGATAAAAGATATTATCATAAAATAGACAAAGTTCTTTCTATTGATCACCTTGGGGATAAAGCTTCTGAAGTTGCTAATTTATACGATAGTTATGGCAATATCACTTCCAGAACCGATAAAACAGGGACACTGTCAGGAACTACTGTAAATTCAGTAAAAACAATTACAACGACAGCAAGTTATTCAGTGCATAATACACCTGTACCTGCTATGCCGGATAATATTACTGTTGTGACGCAACGTGCGGGCCATGCACCAAAAACGGAAACCACGTCGTATACCTATACTGGAAATGGATTGCCTGAGACCAAGACGATTTTCGCGGGACTGCCTAAAGCTGTTACATCAACATATACTTATAACAATTTTGGAAACCTGGTATCAATGGTGATGACGGCATCTGGTGTTGCCAATCGGAGCTTTTCTGCAACATTTGATGCCCGCGGCAGATACCCGCTCAGCAAACAGCAGATCGGTAGCAGCATCACTCAGACAGAAGTTTTTGCAATGGATGGAAAATGGGGTTTGCCGCTCTCTAATACAACAATAGATTGTCAGGTAACCAGTTATACTTATGATGCGTTTGGTCGTCCTGCAACAATAAATCTTCCTACAGGGGCATCAACAACAATTGTATTGGGGTGGGCCTTGTCGGGTAATGAAGTTTATTTTCGCAGCATTTCCGGTTACCCCAGATATAGCAAGAGTTGGTTTGATGTGTTGGACAGGGAGGTTCATACCGAGACGGCTGGAATTGGCCATTCGGTTACAGAAAGGTTTAGCCGATACGATGCAAAAGGAAATATAAGCCAACATATTCCTGATCATTATCAAGCTGATATAGTCAGTATAGTCAATTACACCTATGATAACTATAGCAGGCTTATTACTTCAACAAGCGATCTGAATACCATTCAACTTACTTACACGCCAATGGGTAATGGGAATATGCAAGTGGTAAGTTCAGATCTATCCGGACAAAATAAGACGAGAATCACCGACGCAACGGGTATGCCGATAAGTGTAATAGACAATGGCGGACAATTGGATTACACCTATGACAGTTGGGATAATCAAACACAGGTTTCTCATGGTGGTACTGTGTTAGTGTCATCATCATATGATGATTATGGAAGACAGAACAGCTTGCAGGATAATAATACAGGTGCTGTAAATTATACTTATGATGCTTTTGGGCAACTGACACAACAGGTAGATTCAAAAGGAAACACATATTCTCTTGTATATGATGATCTGGGTCGTTTAACCACGCGTACAGGTGGGGAAGGAACAACCACTTATACATATGATGATAATAATGTAACGGGATGTGGCGGGAATGCTTTGCTGCAAATCTCAGCACCAAGCGGGGTTATACGGCAATATGAATATGATGTTTATAGGCGTCCTGTGTATGAACGGCTCATTATTGATGGTACTACTTATACAAAGCAGTTCGCTTATGACGGCTACAACAGAGTTACTTCAACGACTTATCCCTCCGGAGAGGTCATTGAGAGAAACTTTCATAGCTCGGCCGGTATTTTACTCAAGGTTTATCAGACTGTGCTTCCGAGAGGGACCAATGATATTTTTGCTGCCCAGGCAATGAATGGATATGGCCAATATACCGAGTATAAATTAAACAATCAGTATATTTTTCATGAGGTGTATGGATATGGAATACCCAGCCGTTTTTATGTAGATAAAACGGACAGATTTGGCAATACGCAAACATCATTTGACTTCCGTTTCAGTTTTAATAATGTTACCGGTAACCTTCAAAGCCGTAGAGACGCACTTAGAGATATTAGCGAAACATTTTATTTTGATAATCTTAACCGTTTAACAGGCAATGTTACCAATAATGGACCTGGATATGCCCAGGTAGCTGTGAGTTATGATAATTCGTCAGGAGTATCCAGAGGAAATATTATTAGTAAGACGGATGCAGGGTATTATGTTTATCGTGGAGATAAATTAAATGCTGTTGCTTACACGAGGGATCAACCACAGTCGGGGCAGCCATTTGTGTTTCCCGATCCTGTTCCGGTAACTTCTCAAAACGAGCAGAATATTACATATACTCCTTTTTTAAAAGCAGGATCGATTTCTGAAGGAGCGTATGAATTAAGCTTAACGTATGGCCCGGAACAGGAAAGGGTAAAAACTGTTTTACAGACGAATGGTACCGTAACCGAAACAAGGTATTTCTTTGGGGATTATGAAAAACAGATAAAGAATGGTATAACCAGGGAAATACATTATATATCGGGTGGGAATGGACTTGTTGCGATCCTGGTAAAAGAAGGCGCGGTAAAGACGATCTATACAGTGTATACCGATTATCTCGGCAATATTTTAAAAATAACTGATAAAGACGGAAATACTATTGCAGAGCAGAGCTTTGATGCTTGGGGCAGGTACAGAGATCCGAATAACTGGAATACATATTTAGGGCCTAATACAGCTCCTGCAGTCCCGGATTGGTTATACAGGGGCTACACTGGCCATGAGCATTTGCCTCAGTTTGCGCTGATCAATATGAATGGCAGGATGTATGACCCTGTGTTGGGCAGTATGTTGAGCCCTGACAATTATGTGCCTCTTCCATATAGCACTCAGGGATACAACAGGTTCAGTTATGCGAATAATAATCCCTTGACGTATGTGGATCCGGATGGACAGTTCTTGCACATTATTGTTGGTGCACTTATAGGAGGAACGGTCAACCTGATAGTAAAAGGGGTTCAAGGAAAAATTCACAACCTGGGAGACGGATTAAAGGCCTTTGGCGTTGGTGCGGTTGCCGGTGGTGTTGGAGCAGCTACAGGCGGAGCTTCTCTTGCCGCTACAGGATTATCAGGTGCGAGCGTTGCAGGAGGGGCGCTGGCGGGATTTACAGGAAGTGTAGTGTCAAGCCCTATCTTAGGTATTGGGAATGCTATGGCATTTGGGGATCCGTATTCAATGAGTGATTTCGGAAGGGATGTTGTGGTCGGCACTCTTACCGGTGGAGTAATAGGTGGGGCAGCTGCTGGATTCAAAGGGAATAATATTTGGACAGGCCAGCCGGTAGCTTCTGGAAGGAATATATGGAGTTTTAATAATTCCCCTTTAAGGACCAGCGTTGTTTCTGCCGGAAATTCAATGAATGGTGGTGTTTTTATTGATGATCCTAAACAGGTAATCAGTGAGTTTGCTGGAAAAAGCGCGGAGTTTACGCCAAATACAGCAGGATCTGCAATAGATGATGCCATTACAAATACGAAGCTCCCAACGCAAATACATCACTTCGCTACTAATAAGCACAGCTTTTACACAAAGCAAATGGAAAATATTGCAAAACAATTTGGCTTAGATTTGGACGGCGAATGGAACAAAGCAGCTATGCCACATTTAGGAAGGCATCCAAACGCCTATCATGAATTTGTGTTAAAAGGAATGAAGGACGCAGCTGCAGAAGCAGGAAAAAGTCAGGCTAAATTTTTACAACTCTTTGACCAGTATATAAAACAGCCTGTACTTCAAAATCCGAATTTATTACGTAAATCAGGCTGGTAAGATATGGATAGTTATTATTTATTAAGCGGGAAAAATAACCCCAAGGTTGCAAGTGCTTTTGCTCCGGAAGGAACTAAGTTGGCCCATGAATTAATCCCTGAATTGGATATTGTTGACGAATTACCCTTTGAGTTGAATTTAGTTAAACTGACAATTGGTAAGAATGGTTTAATAGAAAGTAGTGATTTATCGGACTTGAAAGAGATTTGGCAAGATTATCAACCAAACAGCCTTGCGTGGCCTATGATGTCCGAGAAGTTGAAATCTGTCATTGAAAAAAATCTTACAGGGAACGAAGGAATAGACTGGATAAGCGCTATTGTAAGAACATCGGGAGAACGTCGGATGTACTATATACCCAGATTTTCTAAAATGTTGGATGTTCTTGATGCACAAAAGACAATATTTATACAGGGGACAGATAGGATAATCAAACCTGTTTTCTCTCTGTCAAAGATTAACAAGTATAGCATTTTTCATCAGCCAGCAGCTCACAATCTATGGAAAATTACATCTGCGCTGTACGTGAATGAAGCTTTGAAAAAGGCAGTTCAAAAAGATAAACTAACCGGGATTGATTTTGAAAAAACATCCGTAGCATAAAGTGAAGAAATCTAAGGCAAATAGTCAATCAAAACATGATCATGAAAAAAATAGTCATCGCTTTATCAATTGCTATCACATTTTGGAGTGAACCTTTGTTTTCCCAGGAAATTCCCTTTGGTACCTGCGGCATTCTCTATTTCTACGATGCTACCGGCTGCCGCACTAAACGCATGTACTATTGCAACAACGGTGGCCCTTATCCCCAGGGAAAAGGCATGATCGTCCAAACTGCTGAGAATGAATCTGCTGAATTCGAAGAAGTAAACGCACTCTTCCCTAATCCAACTACCGGCCAATTTTATGTTACTTTCAGCAAGGCTTTAAAAGGGGCGGGAGTCAATATTACTGATGTAAATGGTAAAATAGTAGCTCAGTTCAAAGCAAGTGGCAATAAGGTCTTGTTTGATCTGTCAGGAAAAGCAGCGGGTGTATATTATGTCAGGATAGAACATGAGGGGAGAGTTATTTCCAAAAAAGTAGTGAAGCAATAAAAATGGAATGCTAAACCAACACCTTTTCCATCACATAATGCGGGATCGTGACTTCAACGAACTGATCTCCTTTTACCTTATATCCCACTTTTTCATAAAACCCTACTGCATTCAGCCGTGCATGCATCCGGATAGCCCTGTATCCCCGGTCTCTTGCAATATTCTCGGCGAAGTTCATTAAAGCCCTTCCGATACCTTTTCCCTGAAGATCATTCAGCACTGCCATTTGGCGGAGGCGTATGATGCCGGGTTGTTCTTCCAGCAGCATGCAACAGCCAAGTATACGGTCATCCTCAAATGCGGCAATGAGGATATGGTCTTTTTCTGCATCGAGCTCTTCCTGGGTAAAGTTCAGGCCCAATGGCTTGCGGAGAACATCATCCCGCAGCTTTACCATCTGAAAATACTCGGCAGAACCGTGATCAATGATTTTCAAAGCCATGGATTACAAATCGTTTGGGGGTGGTCAAATTACAAAGAACTTGTTATACAGCCAACGGAAGGGCTTTATTATTTTAGTTGTAAATCGGTGTCAGTTAATCGTTGGCCGTTGAGCGATGGCCGTTGACCGAGTGGCCGGGTAAGGTTCATCATTCCTTGCTCATTAAAGATGAACTGGTTTCCCGGGAACCCTTTTTACAAGATGCATTTTCAATTTTATTTCGGCCATCGGCCACTCGGTCAACGGGCATCGCTCAACGGCCAACGCTCAACAGACCACACCCAATACCCACTGACCGCCTTAGCCGCTAATTCTCAATTTCTTAGGCTAAATCCGGAAAAAATCGGGTTTCCGATGTTGGTTTACTCAAAAAGTATATTTTTGCACCCTATAAACTAAACTTATACGACATGTCAGACATTGCATCAAGAGTTAAAAAGATCATCGTTGACAAACTGGGTGTTGACGAAGCAGAAGTAACTAACGAAGCTTCTTTCACCAATGATCTGGGTGCCGATTCACTGGACACCGTTGAACTGATCATGGAATTCGAAAAGGAATTCAACATCTCCATTCCTGATGAGCAAGCTGAGACCATCACTACAGTAGGTCAGGCTGTTGCTTACCTGGAAGAGCATGCTAAATAATGCATATATCATTCCCGCCTGCAGTTGGTGAAATCTGCCGCTGTGAAGCGGGAGTCCCACTTACCGGTTGAGTAAGTTTGCTCATTGAAAGTGGGAAAAAAATGGAATGGAATTGTCCGCTGCTGGCGGACGGGAATAAAAGACTCCGCCTTCTGACTGTGACTGCAGCGAAGGCGGTTTTTTCTCTGGAATAAACTAATACAAGAAACCAGGCTATATGGAATATAAAAGGGTAGTTGTTACCGGCATGGGGGCTTTGACGCCACTGGGCAATTCAATAGATGAATATTGGAATGGATTGATCAATGGTGTATCAGGAGCTGATATGATCACTCTCTTCGATGCCAGTAAGTTCCGTACCAAATTTGCCTGCGAGGTCAAGAACTTTGATCCTACACAGTTCCTCGATAGAAAAGAAGCCAGGAAAATTGACCGCTTTACCCAGTTTGCCCTTGTGGCCAGCGATCAGGCAATGGCAGATGCCGGTTTGACCAAAGACAATATCAACCCCGACCGTATCGGTGTGGTACTTGGCAGCGGTATCGGCGGGTTGATCACTTTCCAGAATGAGGTAACTGATTTCGCCAGAGGTGACGGCACTCCCCGTTTCAACCCTTTCTTTATTCCCAAAATGATCCTCGATATTGCTGCCGGCCAGATCAGCATGCGCCATAACCTCCGCGGCCCCAATTATGCCGTGGTAAGCGCCTGCGCCAGCAGCACCAATGCCATCATCGATGCCCTCACCCTGCTCCGTATCGGCAAAGCCGATATTATTGTTACCGGCGGAAGCGAAGCAGTGATCAGTGAAGCCGGTGTGGGCGGTTTTAATGCCATGAAGGCGATGAGCGAACGCAATGATGATCCCAAAACGGCCAGCCGCCCTTATGATAAGGACCGTGATGGTTTTGTGATGGGAGAAGCAGCAGGCGTGCTCGTTCTTGAAGAACTGGAACATGCAAAAGCACGGGGCGCCAAGATCTACTGCGAAGTAGTGGGCGGCGGTGCTACAGCAGACGCACACCATATCACGGCCCCTCATCCGGAAGGATTGGGCGCGAAAAATGTAATGCTTGCTTCACTGGCCGATGCCGGTATGAAACCGGAAGACATTGACTACATCAATACCCACGGCACTTCCACACCACTGGGAGATATTGCTGAAGTGAAAGCGATACTGGACGTGTTCGGAGAGCATGCATATAAACTGAATATCAGCGCTACCAAGAGCATGACAGGCCATTGCCTGGGTGCTGCCGGAGTGATCGAGGCCATTGCCTGCATACAGGCAGTGAGAACAGATGTCGTTCCCCCCACCATCAACCATTTTACGGACGATCCTGAACTGGATCCCAAATTGAACTTCACTTTCAATAAAGCTCAGCAACGCCCTGTAAATGCAGCGCTCAGCAACACTTTTGGCTTCGGTGGCCATAATGCCTGTGTAATTGTCAGGAAATACAAAGATTGAACTGGTCCGGGTCTTACAACCTCGCTTGTTCTGTAATTTCAGTACCTTAGGCGTGTAAATTGAAGGCAATGCGTTTGGGCAGTCCGTGCCGGATATTGACCTGAGATAAGAAATTGGACAGAACGCTTCCTTTTATTTTGTTGACCCTAAACGGTTTTAATTTTTTTTCGTAGATTGATTTCTGTGGATTTTCTGACTAACCTTTTTAAGAAGCACTCCGGTTCATCCTTTAAAAAGGAGCTTAAAAACATTTTAGGCTTTGAACCTAAAACTATCTCCCTGTACAAGACAGCTCTTACCCATCGCTCCGTTCGTGAGGGAGCAGATGAAAATAATGAGCGCCTTGAATATCTGGGAGATGCGATCCTCAGCGCCTTAATAGCAGACTATCTTTTCAAACGTTATCCATACCGCGAAGAAGGTTTTTTGACCGAAATGCGCAGCAAAATGGTCAATCGCCAGCAACTGAATGATATTGCTATCCGCATGGGCCTGAAAAAGATCACCCTTTACAATAAAATGGACGGCTCCTTAAAAGTGAGCCAGATATTCGGTAATACACTGGAAGCCCTGGTCGGCGCCATCTACCTTGATATGGGCTATAAAAAAAGCTCCAAATGGGTGCTGGAACATATCATTCAGCCCCATATGTTCATGGATGACCTGGAGATCCTCGAGATCAACCATAAGAACAAACTCTATGGCTGGGCCAATAAAAACGGGCGGGTCCTGGAATTTGAGACGCTCAATGAAAAGCTGGAAAATGGCCGCCGCCTGTTCACGATCGCTGCTGTAATAGATGGCAAATCCATAGCCGAAGGCCGCGCCTTCAATAAAAAAGATGCTTCACAGATAGCTGCGCAGGCTGCAGTGGAGAAGTTGGGTATTATTAACTCCGACACCTTGGTTAACACGAATGGTGCGAATGGGCTCTAAGTTAGAAGAATCCAAATAATAGCCACAGATGGCGCGAATAGCTTCCTACAATAGAAAATTTTCTTAATTAATATGAGTGAGGGAATGGAGTCTTGTTAAAGAGAAACTCCAACATCAAAGCTCGTCGGCGACTTTTCTTTAATAAGACTCTATTCGCGCCATCCGTGGCTACTACTTTGATTCCTCTTCTTTAGAGCCCATTCGCACCATTCGCGCTACAGAGTTCGATCAGCACCCCATTCGTATGCTTCGGATGAAGAAAACACACCATTTTATTATCCGCTCCTTGCTTGGGCGTTTCATTTAATAACACGAACCCTTCTGCTTTCAATCTTTTCATTTCTGCTTCTATGTCTTCTACATCGAAAGCGATATGGTGGATGCCCTCTCCTTTTTTCTCAATAAAGCGGGCAATTACGCCGTCGGGGTCCATGCTTTCTAATAGTTCGATTTTATTTTCTCCTGTGCGAAAAAAGGCTGTGTTCACCCGTTCTCCTTCTACACTCTCGGTTTTGTAGCAGGGGGTGCCCAGGAGTTTTTCAAATAGTGGCACTGAATTGGCGAGATTGTTAACAGCAATGCCGATGTGTTCGATTTTTCGCATAAGTAGATGATAGAGGACAAAGATATTGACTTCATATCAATGGCGTAAGGATAGGGGTAAGCCGTTGATTAAAAGAGAGTAAAGTCAATGAAGTAGTAAGAGGTTGATTATTAGTTAATTCAAGTTGATAATTACTTTAGGCATTGGCGATCGCCGGTGATAAAGCGGCCATCGGTCAACGGTCATCGGCCAACGCTTTAATAGAACCATTTGGCTAATTTTGTGTTTCACAGTAGACTTTTTTGCTGTTCTTATGGTAACAAATCTTCCCATATATCTTGATCATAACTCTACTACCCCCTGTGATCCGAGAGTAGTGGAAGCGATGTTGCCTTTTTTCAACAGCGCTTTTGGGAATGCGGCCAGTCGGAGCCATGCTTTTGGCTGGCAGGCGGAAGAGGCAGTGAAATGTGCAAGGGAGCAGGTAGCCAAACTGATCGGGGCAGAACCGGGGGAGATCGTTTTTACCTCAGGGGCTACTGAATCGGATAACCTGGCATTGAAAGGGGTGTTTGAAATGTATGCTGGTAAAGGGAATCATATCATTACCTGCAATATTGAGCATAAAGCAGTGCTGGATTCCTGCAAGCACATAGAGAAATTGGGAGGGGAAGTGAGCTATCTCAATGTAAAAGAAAATGGTCTCATCGATTTGGCTGAACTGGAAGCGGCCATCCGCCCTCAAACCATACTTATTTCTATCATGTATGCCAATAACGAAATTGGCACCATCATGCCGATGAAGGAGATCAGTGCTATTGCCCGGAAACATGATGTATTGCTGTTCAGCGATGCTGCTCAGGCCGTAGGCAAAATACCGGTTGATGTGAATAAGGACGGCATAGACCTTCTGGCGATCTCTGCCCATAAAATGTATGGCCCCAAAGGTGTGGGCGCTTTATATGTCCGCCGCAAAAATCCCCGTGTGAAGCTGACCGCCCAGATAGATGGCGGCGGTCATGAAAAAGGAATGCGAAGCGGCACACTGAATGTTCCCGGCATCGTTGGCCTGGGCAAAGCCTGTGAGCTATGCCTGCTGGAAATGGAAGAAGAAGCCGTTCGCCTCAGCAGCTTAAGGGATAAACTGGAAAATGCCCTGCTCCAACTGGACGGGACATATCTGAATGGCAGCAGGGAATACCGCCTGCCCCATACCACCAATATCTCTTTCAAACACCTGGAAAGTGAGGCCCTGATGATGGGATTCAGCAAGGAACTGGCTGTTTCTTCCGGTTCAGCCTGCATGTCTGCCACCCCTGAGCCTTCCTATGTACTCAAAGCCCTGGGCCTGGATGATGAACTGGCACATAGTTCGCTTCGCTTTGGGATCGGCAGGTTCAATACGGAAGAAGAGATCGACTATGCCATAGACCAGATAACTAAAACAGTGAGCAGATTGCGGGAAAGCAATCCGCTTCGCGAAATGTATAAAAACGGCTAAATTTATTTTAAATCAATTCAACCCTATAATCATAAAATATGGACATGACCCTGGACAATGCGATATATGTAAGCGACAAGGCAAAAGCCCGCGTGCTTCAATTAATGGCCGAAGGAGGAATGGCCAATGACCCCTCTTATTTTCTTCGTGTGAGCGTAGTGGGTGGCGGCTGTTCAGGTCTTAGCTACAAACTTGATTTCGACAACCAGCAAAAACCTACGGATCAGGTTTTTGAAAATAACGGCGTAAAAGTGGTGACCGACCTCAAAAGCCTGCTTTATCTTGTTAATACTACCCTTGAGTTTTCAGAAGGACTGAATGGGAAAGGTTTTTATTTCAATAACCCTAATGCAAGCAGGACTTGCGGGTGTGGGGAAAGCTTCTCTGTTTGACGCGAATGGTGCGAATAATTTTCTACTGTAGAGAGTTTGCTTGAGTAAGCCACGAATGGTGCGAATAGAGTCTAATTAAAGAAAAGTTGCCGATGATCTTTAATTAGACTCTATTCGCGTTATTATTGGCCTCTCCAATTTCAAACGGCCTATTGGTGGCTAACTTCTTTGCCCTCCAAATATTCGGGTTTATTCGCGATATTAGCGCCTAATTATGTGGTCCGTTTGTAAAAAAGAACTCCGCCAATTCTTCAGCAGTCTCACCGGCTATATTGCCATTATCGTTTTTCTCCTGGTCAACGGGCTGATGCTTTTCGTGTTTGACAATAATATCCTGGATTATGGATATGCCACGCTCGACCGTTTTTTTGAACTGGCACCCTGGATATTGCTTTTATTGATCCCGGCCATCACGATGAGAAGTTTTGCTGATGAGTTCAGGACCGGCACCTTCGAAATATTACAGACCCGCCCGCTGAGCCAGCGCCAGATCGTTTGGGGGAAATATGCTGGCAGCCTGGTGGTTGTGATTATTGCGTTGCTGCCCACCATTGTCTATTTCTTTTCTATTCAGCAGCTTTCGGCAAATGAGGGGATTGATACGGGAGCGACCATTGGTTCTTATATCGGTTTGTTTTTTTTGGCAGCAGTGTTTACTGCCATCGGTATTTGTACCAGCAGTTTTACCAGCAATGCTGTGGTGGCTTTTATCACCAGCCTTATTGCCTGCGCACTTTTGTATTACGGGTTCAGCGCTATCAGCCGCCTGCCTGCACTGGAAGGTGGGTTGGACTATTATATTGAAATGATCGGTATCGATTTTCATTACCGCAGCATCAGCAGGGGAGTGATCGATACACGCGATATTATTTATTTCCTGAGCCTGATCTTTTTGTTTTTAACGCTGACAGGAAGAAACTTATTGAAACGCTAAACGATATCCGGCAGATGAATAAACTAATGGACAGGATCATTGCTTCAAAATTTGGCTGGTTATGGCTGATCATTATCCTGCTGGTCATCAACCTGGCAGCTTCTGCTGTTCATTCACGCATTGACCTTACCAAAGAAAAAAGATATACGCTTAGTGCAGCTACCAATAATCTACTGAACGGATTGACGGAGCCTGTGGAGATCGATGTTTTCCTGAAAGGAGAATTCCCTTCCGGCTTCCGCAAGCTGGCCAATAGCACCACAGAATTCCTGCAATTGCTGAAAGACCGCAATGGCGCCAATATCCGTTACCGTTTTATCTCCCCAACGGAAAAAGTGCCAGGCACCAATATACCTTATGGCGATTCCCTGGTAAACCTTGGTGCTGTGCCCATCAATCTCACTGTGCAACTTGAAGCCGGGCAGAGCAGCAATATTATTTTTCCTGTTGCCATCATGCACTATAAAGGCAAACAGGCATTGGTAAATCTTTATCCCGGCGCCAGCGGCAGAATATCACAGGAAGAGATCAACAGTGCTGAAGCATTGATGGAATACCAGTTTGCAAAAACACTGGACAATCTTGGCCGCACCCAGAAACGCATCATTGGCTATGCTGTTGGCAATGGAGAACCTGTTGATACCAGGGCTTATGATATCAGTCAAACATTGCAGAAAGATTATGACCTCCGTCTGTTCAATCTTCAATCCTTTCCGGTTATTCCCGACAGCATGGGCGTATTGATGATCGTAAAACCGATCACCCAGTTCAGCGAGCAGGAAAAATTAAAGATCGATCAATTCGTTATGCGTGGCGGCAAGCTGCTTTGTTTTATTGATAACCTGATTGCGGAACAGGACAGTCTTTCTTTCAAGCCCGAAACCATTGCTTACGACCGGGACCTTAACCTCACCGATCTTTTCTTTCGCTATGGATTGCGCATTAATACTGACCTGGTGATGGACCTGCAATGCGATATGATCCCATTGGTCGTTGGCGGTACTACGGATAATCCGCAACTGGAATTCCTTCGCTGGAACTATTATCCTTTGTTTTCACCCGGCAATAATCAATTGCTAAGTAAAATACCCGGCTATATCGGCAGCCGCTTTGTCAATTCCATTGATACTATCAAAGTGCCTGGTGTAAAGAAAACAGTGCTGCTGGCTTCGTCCGATCATTCAAGAACGATCAGCACACCTGCTCTTATCAGTTTTAATGAAAACCGTAATACACCCGAAGATAGCAGGTTCAATAAAAGCGGGATACCGGTGGCCATGCTGCTGGAAGGAAAGTTTACTTCCTTATACCGCAACAGGGCTTCGCAGGCGCAGAAAGACAGCCTGGCTTCTTTTGGCATGAACTTCCTGGGTGAATCCACAGCAGAGGGTAAGATAATCGTGGTGTCTGATGGTGATATAGTTTTGAATGATATGCTTCCGGGTGAAAATGGTCAGCCTGTACCTCTTCCGATGGGATGGAACCGGTATACTTACCGTGAATACGAAAAGCAGACAGAAGCCGGCAAATTTTTTATACCTGTAGCCAATCGCGAATTCCTCCTTAATTGTGTGGAATACCTGGTCAACAATCCGGCTATCAGCGAAACCCGTAATAAGGATATCGTGCTGCGTTTGCTGGACTCACAAAAAGTAAAAAAAGACCGGTTGCGCTGGCAATTCTTTAATATAGGCCTGCCAATATTGTTGGTTATTCTGGCGGGAATGATTTATCAATATCTGAGAAGGAAAAAGTACGCTTAGATGATACAAGACCCGGATTGCCCGGTACAGTACGGCCTTTTCCATTGTCACCCCGGACTTGGTTTAGTTCACTAGCTGCTGTAGTTCGCTAAGATCCGGGGTCTCTCAGCGCTGCAGTATTTTCACGGTTTTTAAACGTTTTTTTCTCATCCAGTCTTAGCTATACCAACTATTCATTTTATGTTTATATCTTAACCAATCAAACTCGTACTGTCTTATATACAGGGGTCACGAATGATTTAGATAAAAGGATTTGGCAACATAAGAGGAGAATCGAAATTTACTTCGGAATATAAATGTAACATTCTGCTCTACTACGAACATTTTACTGATGTAAGAAATGCTATTGCTCGTGAAAAACAATTAAAGAAATGGGCAAGGGATTGGAAACTTGAGTTAATAAAATCAATGAACCCTTATATGGTCGACTTGTCAAAAGATTGGTATAGGGATGCAATATAAAAATGGAGATACTGTAGCGCTGAGAGACCCCGGATCTTAGCGAACTATACCTGTTCCCTTGCCAACCCAGGTCCGGCGTGACAATGGAAAAGTCCCTACTATACCAGGCATTCCATATCCACTACTCTCCCGTATCTTTGCTACCTAATCCCCTGCAATGACACCTGATCAGATCACGTTCCTCGTATTTGGTATTATTTTAATTTTGGCTTTGGTGTTTGACCTCGGCTTGTTGAGCAAGAAAAACCAAAAGGTGACGATCAAGCAAGCATTGTATCAAACATTTTTTTGGGTAGGCCTGGCACTGGCCTTTTTTGTTTTTATGTGGTTCCAGGAAGGGCAGACCCTGGCCCTGGAATACCTTAGTGCCTACCTGATGGAATGGAGCCTTAGTATTGACAATATCTTTGTTTTCATCCTGATCTTTTCTTCATTCGGCGTAAAGGAAAAACATTACGGCAGGGTATTATTGATCGGTATCCTGATGGCGATCGCTTTTCGTATACTTTTTATTACTGTAGGCGTGGCGCTGGTAGAAAGATTTCATTGGGTGCTGTATGTGTTTGGTGTCTTTCTCGTGTACACAGGTTATAAAATGTTTACAGCAAATAAGGACGAAGCATTTGATCCCCACGATACAAAAATTTACCGCTATCTCAAGAAAGTGCTTCCGCTGGTACCGCATGATGGCGATGGTAAATATTCTGTAAAGGAAAATGGCAAACGGCGTTACACCATTCTTTTCGTGGTGGTAATCATGCTGGCAGCTATTGATCTCGTGTTTGCCCTGGACTCCATCCCTGCTGTGATGGGTATTTCCCGTGATAAAGTAGTGATCTATACATCTAATATTTTTGCCGTGCTTGGCCTTCGTTCTTTATTCTTCCTGCTGCGTGGAGCCGTTAATAAATTTGATTTTCTTCAGCAGGGGATCGCTATTGTACTTGTATTTATTGGTTTGAAAATGCTGGCGGAAAAATGGATCAATGAAGTAGTGGATAAAACCACCCAGGTGTTTATTTCGCTTGGTGTGATCATGGTATGTATCTCCGGAGCCATTTTCTATTCCATCTTTATAAAGAAGAAAGGATTGCCAAAAGAGGTTAAGGAAAACGATGTGTATTGAGCTACACTTTACATCATATCACTTCAATTGTCGGTTCTTCATCCGCCGTAGCAGATGACAGGGAGATAGAACATCTCTTACTGGACAGCAGAAGAGTATATGCTCCCCGCACCGCTTTATTCTTTGCCTTAAAGGGTCCGCGGCGCGATGGCCATCAGTTTATTCCTGAACTGTATAAAAAAGGTATCCGCAGTTTTGTGGTGGGCATGCCCATTGAAGAAACTGCTTATCCCGGCGCTGCTTTCGTAGTAGTGGATGATCCGCTTGCTGCTTTGCAGGCACTGGCTGCTTATCACCGCAAAGCTTTTTCCCTGCCTGTTGTTGGCATCACCGGCAGCAATGGAAAAACGGTGGTAAAAGAATGGCTTTATCAGTTATTGCACCGCCAGTTCAATATCGTACGAAGCCCGAAAAGTTATAATTCACAGATCGGTGTGCCATTGAGCGTCTGGCAGATCAATAGTCAGTATAACCTCGGCATCTTTGAAGCAGGTATTTCAAAACCGGGTGAAATGGAAAAACTGGAAGCGATCATCCAGCCATCCATTGGCGTGCTGACCAATATTGGTGAAGCACATAGCGAAGGCTTTACCGGCAAGCAACAGAAGCTGGAAGAAAAGATGAAGCTGTTTGAACACTGTTCATTGATCGTTGCCAATGGCGATGAAGAATATATTGCCAAAGCAGTAAAAGCTTCCGGAAAAAAAATAGTGCTCTGGGGCCGTAAACCAACCAACTCTGTTCAATTACTGGATGTGCAGAGGACCGGCCGGAAAACCAATATTACGCTTGGCCTTCGTTCCGGCACTGTTTATTTCAGCATTCCTTTCACGGATGATGCCTCCATAGAAAATGCTGTTACCTCCTTCCTTGTATCTCTTGAACTGGGCATGCCTGCTGAAGCACTTATTGCAGGCATGCAAGCATTGCAGCCTGTTAATATGCGGCTGGAGCTGAAAATGGGGATCAATCATTGCACCATTATCAACGACAGTTATAGTGCCGATCTTAATTCACTGGAGATCGCCCTGAATTTTCTTGATCAGCAAACCAGCGCTTTCCGGAAAACTGTTATCCTTTCCGATTTCCTGCAAAGTGCGGAAGAAGAAGGAAGGCTTTACAATTATATCCTTGATATATTACGCAAACACCGGGTAAGCCGACTGATCGGCATCGGTGAGCATATTTCAACTGCCCTGCAACAACTTTCGACCAATGAAAAAGAACCGCCGGTAATTGAACTATACGCTTCCACGGAAGATTATGTCCGTCAGTTTCTTTCTTCCCAATTCAAAGAAGAAACAGTGCTGATAAAAGGAGCGCGTGTATTCGGATTTGAACAGATCGTACAGTTGCTTGAGCAGAAAGTGCACCAAACGGTGCTGGAGATCAACCTGAACGCGATCGTCAATAATGTAAAAGCTTATCAACAGCGGTTAAAGCCTTCCACCCGCATCATGGCCATGGTAAAAGCATTTGCCTATGGCAGTGGCGGTGCGGAAATAGCTGGCATATTGCAATACCATAAGATCGATTACCTCGGTGTGGCTTATGCTGATGAAGGGGTAGAGTTAAGAAAATCGGGGATCAGTTTACCGATCATGGTAATGAACCCTGAAGAAACAGCTTTTGAATCGATCGTTGAGCACAATCTTGAACCGGATATTTATTCTTTCAGTATGCTGCAGGCTTTTGAAGCTTTCCTGGAAAATGAAGGTTTGCAACAATATCCTGTCCATATAGAGATTGAAACAGGAATGAACCGGCTGGGCTTTGCAGTAAGTGATACAGAGAAGCTGGCCGCTCATCTTGCTTCTTCATCGCTGGTAAAAGTGCAAACAGTGTTTTCCCATCTGGCAGCCAGTGAAGATCCTGCGGAAGATGAATTCACCAGGCAGCAATTCAGCCGTTTTCAACAAGCAGCGTCTGATCTGGAAAGTATAGGCTATCCTTTTTTAAAACATATCTCCAATACGGGCGCCATCTTCCGCCTGCCCGAATTGCAATTGGATATGGTGAGGCTGGGTATAGGCATGTATGGTGTGGATAGTGGGGCAGTGCATCAATCCCTGCTTCAACCCGTGGCTACACTTAAAACCACTATTGCACAGTTGAAGCACCTGAAGCCTGGTGAAACGGTAAGTTATAACCGCCGTGGAGTGATAACAAAGGATTCAGTGATCGCTACAGTCCGCATTGGCTATGCCGACGGCTATTCCAGAAAACTGGGTTATGGTGTTGGCAAAATGTATGTGAGAGGCCATGAAGCACCTGTTATCGGCACTGTTTGCATGGACATGACGATGATCGATGTAACCGGCATTCCCGGCGTGCAGGAAGGTGATGAGGTAATTATCTTCGGCAAAGAGATCCCCGTACAGCAACTGGCCGCCTGGGCCGGTACCATCCCCTATGAGATCATGACAGGCATATCCCAACGCGTAAAACGCGTCTATTTCGAAGAATAAGGCACGCACATTCGCGCCATCCGCGCCAGGTTTACGCTACTTACGCCTACTTAAACCCTATTCGCACCATTCGCGCTCCTACCCTTATATTTGCTGATTAAAACCGACGACATAGTGAAGCTCAGAAATGCTATTTTAATCATTGCCATTATCATTATTGCTGATCAGGCATTGAAAATATGGATAAAGACAAACCATCATTTCGGCCCTGTGACCAATGTGATGGGGCTTTCCTGGTTCCGGCTCTACTTTATTGAAAACAAGGGAATGGCCTGGGGTTGGGAATTCGGGGGCGATTGGGGAAAGATGTTGTTGACCCTGTTCCGTCTGGCAGCCGTCATTTTCGGTACCTGGTACCTGGGCCGTATCGTAAAGCAGGGCTATAGCCGTGGCTTTATCATCTGCGCTTCGCTGATCTATGCAGGGGCTTTGGGCAACCTGATCGACAGTATGTTTTATGGAATGATCTTCGAAGAAAGTTCTTATTCATACGTAGCAAAAATATTTCCGGAGCATGGATATGCCGGTTTTCTGCATGGCAGGGTCGTGGATATGTTGTACTTTCCTCTTGTCCGTTCCACTTACCCGTCCTGGGTGCCGTTCGTGGGTGGTGAAGAGTTTGAATTCTTCAGTCCTATTTTCAATATTGCCGATGCCTCTATTTCTGTCGGCGTGATCACATTATTTATTTTCCAGAAACGCCTGTTCAAAAAGAAAGATGCCGGTCCGCATTCAACAGTGGAGACAAATGCAGAAGTAAGTGATAAAGTACAGGTCGGTTAAATTAAAAAGGTGGTTCACTGAACCACCTTTTTAATTAGTATATGTCTTCAGGTTATTGTTTCATTACTCTCCTGTAGATGATCATTCCCGAAAGCTCTACCCTGAGAATATAAATGCCTGTGGGTAAAACGTTCGTATCATCCAGTGAAAGCTGGTTTACGCCATCACGGACATCGAATGATTTTCTTTTTACCATCTTGCCCATATTATCGATCAATTCAGCTTTGGCAATACCGCCTCTCTGTGCTGAAATATCGAAGAACAGTTCACGGCTGAAAGGATTGATAACAGAAACAAAGTCGAAAGCAGCCGGTTGTGAGGTCAGTTGCAACACGCGGGAATAACTGCCCCTGTTGTCCGCAGTGCGCAGATTGATCCTATAATAGGTTTTGCGCGTGAGGTCATTCGGGTCAGTGTATGAATAAGAATGTTGTTCACTGGCATTGCCTCCATAACCGTTTACAGTGGCTATGGTAATAAAGTTTGTTCCGTCATAACTTCTTTGCACATCATAAAATATGGGCTCGTCTTCATTGGTTATGGTCCATTTGAGCGTGCTTTTGCCACTACGCACCGATCCATTGAAGGATAAGAGTTTGGCAGCAAGCACTCCGCCGCAATCAATTACATTAAGCGTTACACTGTTCATCAGATCGGTAGAGCGGCAGGCTTCGCTTGAAAGGTTGCCTGTGCTGGTAGCCAGGATAAGCCTGAACTTTTTACCATTATCAGCCAAAGTGGTGATCGGTGTTGTATAAGAACTCCAGTATTCCCACATATTCAGTGAAGCATTGAAATGAGGTGTGCTGTCTCTTACGGAACCAAGATTGGTCCAGGTAGCACCACCATCATCACTGGACTGCCATTGATGATACCGGTAGTTATCGAAATAAGAACGGATGGTATCTGTCAGTTTTAAAGGATTGCCCTGGCAGATGGTAGGTGTAATGGTAGGAGAGTATCTCATGTTGGGCAGGCAGGTAGCCACACCAATATCATCTATGGCCCAATCGTTGCCACCGCCACCCGGTGCATTGTTACGGATCGTAACGGTCATGCTTGTTTGGCCGGCCCTTGTTTTGAATACGAATCCTTTTTTCACCCAAAGGCCGGTGTAGGGGATGTTCCCGCTGGTATAATAGTCTTCCCCATCTATCTGGAAACTAAGGTTGGGGCGTACGCCCGATGAGTCATTACCGGGGCCGGGAGTATAACCGTTCACCGTAGCACCTTTGCCGGTAGGGTCGCATCCGCAACGGCGGCACACGTTCCTGAACCAGGCAGAGAATTCATAATAAGTTTCTTCGCAAAGCCCTAAGATGGTTTGTGAGAAAGCGAGGTTGGTTTCATAGCTGGCATTGACGATAACTGCGTAGCCCCCGCTGCCGGGATAATTACCCGCATAAGGATCGGCTGCTCCTGTATGGTCACCTATGATATCCCACACAGAGAATACACGGGACTCGCTGCCAGTGCCGGATGAGTAAGGAACATCGGGGTTGGTAGTGCCATCTGCACTGGTTGTATTTGCCAGTCCGTAAAAATTGTCATTTGGTGTGCCGGTGCCGAAATTCTTGAACGTATAGGGGAGCGGCACAAAGGTAGTACCACCGGCCCTGTTCTGCGGAACGCCTGAACCGAATGTACCGCCATATTCTCCCACGATAGCATTAGAGCCGATAGCATTGGAACATAAGCCATAGTCAGGCGCTATCCGGATCTTGTAAGGGACGAACTGGGAAGAGATCACCGTTGCGCTCGATCCTCTCTGGAAACGGAAATTACCGGCAGGCAGGATAATGCTTTCATCGATCGATACTGTTGGAGCATCTTTGATCTTTATGCGATAAGCATACACACGGATACAGGTATTGCCCCAGAAAGACGGCCTGAAATAGCTGCTTCCCCAAAGGCGGCCACCATTGGTGTTGCCCTCTCCCTGGGAACCTACATTGGCCAGGCCTGAGCCATTGCCGATATTAAAACGAATGCGGCCGGTTGTTTTATCGATGTGTGCAGAGTCGGCATCAGCAGCATCACTATAGGCATATTGCAGCAGCCCCTCATTGGAGATCATCTGCAGCGAATTGTTGATGTAATCAAACTTGGCAAGGTTGATCGTATCATTGTAACGTACACTGTTCAGCCTGTTGGCAGCGGCGCTGCTACCACCTGTTACGGCAATGGTAGCCCTCACTTCAATAATATCACCAGGTAAAAAAGTACCGCCGTTCGGCCGGCTGATATTGATGAAGCTCTTACCGGTGGTCACGGTAGGAGGTTGAGCCACCACTTCCATGACAGGCAATATGCAGAAAGCAAGAAAACAGTGCAGTAGCCTGATCTTCCTACACGACGCCAGAAAAAGAATACTGGGTAAAGCTGTTTTCATAAGCAGGATTATAGTTATTCAAAAGATGGATTTAACAGCTCCAAAATACATGGATTACAGAGAGAAAGCAATAGTACTTTGATCACTTTTGTTTACGTGTATTCACTTACACTTTTTCCCCTGTAAAGCCAAGTAGTTTTATTGTACTTCGGCCTGTGTTTTTTTAACTGAAAAATGCAGATCGAACAGTATAAATCAGTTATGTATTTCAAATAAAAAAAGGGGCCTCCATAGGCCCCTTTCAAACATGATCTCTTTTGATTATTTGTACTGGCTGAACCAGCTTTTTTTACCGGAATTCAGGCCCTCGGAAGGGATGGCCGTTCTGGAAACAGGATCATTTACCGGAGCTTTATAGGGATTGGACATCGGCGATATCCTGATCCGGCTCATCGATTTTGCTTTACCTGCAAGCAGGTCTTTCAGATAAGCTGATTCTTCATTCCTGTTGGCTGGTTCAGTAGCTTCAGCCCTTGCCTGCTCCAATGTCTTGAGCGGGTAGGCCGAAATGTACGATGTACGCTTCATCTCTTTCATAGATTCGGATTTTGAATGAATGGAAACCAGGGAGCAAGATGGGAGTTTTCCCCCTCAATTGCAAACGGATAAACATAAAAAAAAGAGAAGGACCTTCAATCTTCTCTTTTTACGTTAGGGCTTTTACGATTTGAATTCAGTTAGCTCAATTTGCCCACCATATTGGCCGGCACCACCCACTGGTCAAATTCTTCCGGAGTAACATAGCCAAGCTTCACTGCCATCTCTTTCAGTGTGGTACCTTCCTTATGCGCTTTCTGGGCAATTTCTGCAGCTTTATAATAACCGATTTTGGTGTTAAGCGCTGTTACCAGCATCAATGAATTGTCTACATGCTTTTTGATATTTGCTTCGATCGGTTCGATGCCAACAGCACATTTATCATTGAATGAAACACAACCATCGCCGATCAGTCTTGCACTGTGCAGGAAGTTGTAGATCATCACCGGTTTAAACACGTTCAATTCAAAATGACCGGTAGCGCCGCCAATATTGATGGCCACATCATTTCCCAGCACCTGTGCACCTATCATGGTCAGCGCCTCACATTGCGTTGGGTTCACTTTGCCCGGCATAATGGAAGAGCCCGGCTCATTATCAGGAATGAACAATTCGCCAATCCCGCTGCGCGGACCGGATGATAACATACGGATATCATTCGCGATCTTCATCAGGCTTACAGCTACGGTTTTCAGTGCACCATGTGCTTCCACGATAGCATCATGCGCTGCCAGTGCTTCAAATTTATTTTCTGCTGTTACAAACGGAAGGCCTGTGAGTTTGGCAATATGTTTTGCAACATTTTCTGCATAACCATCAGGTGTGTTGATGCCTGTACCTACTGCCGTGCCGCCCAAAGCGAGCTCACTTAAATGAGGCAGTGTATTCTTAATGGCTTTCAGGCCATGATCCAGTTGCGATACATAACCACTGAATTCCTGCCCTACTGTAAGCGGTGTGGCATCCATAAAATGCGTACGGCCGATCTTCACCACTTTCATGAACTGCTTGCTTTTGGCAGCCAGTGTATCACGCAGTTTTTGAATGCCGGGAATAGTTGTTTCCAGCAAAATTTTATAGGCCGCGATATGCATGGCCGTTGGAAATGTATCGTTGGATGATTGTGATTTATTGACATCATCATTGGGATGCAGGAATTTATCTTTATCGGTTAAAGCACCTCCTTTGATCACGTGGCCGCGGTAGGCTACCACTTCATTCACGTTCATATTGCTTTGGGTGCCGGAACCGGTTTGCCATACCACCAGAGGAAAATAAGCATCCAGTTTGCCTTCCAGTATTTCATCACATACCTGGCCAATGAGATCTGATTTTTCTTTGGGTAAAACGCCGGCTTCGAAATTGGTGATAGCGGCTGCTTTTTTGAGATAAGCAAAAGCCCTGATGATCTCTTTGGGCATTTTATTGATGTCCTGCGCTATCTGGAAATTATCAATACTGCGTTGTGTTTGCGCTCCATAATAAGCTTCTGCAGGCACTTTCACTTCGCCCATGGTGTCTTTTTCTATTCTGTATCCCATAACATGTATTTAGAGAAAAGATGAAAAAATGATTTGGGTGGCAAAGTTAGGGATATCGACGTAAAAGGTATTTTAGCTTTTGGGAGAAGGTTGATGTATGTTTGAATTAAAATCGCTTGCATGAGAACTAAGATCATACTTACTTCATTCCTTCTTGCCTTTTTCTTTTCCGGCATTTCCCAGGAATATGTTCCAACACAGGAAAACCTTGCTGCCAGGCAACAGTTCCGCGATAACCGTTATGGCATGTTCATTCATTGGGGATTATCCAGCGTGCTGGCCGATGGCGAATGGGTGATGAACAACCGGAACATAAAAGTGGAAGACTATAAACGCCTTCTCCGGGCCTTTGATCCTGTTGATTTCGATGCAGCCAAATGGGTGTCTGTGGCAAAGAATGCAGGCATGAAATATATTGTGTTCATCACGCGCCATCACGATGGTTTTTCCAATTGGGACACCAAACAATCCGACTGGAAGATCACCAATACGCCTTATGGAAAAGACGTGCTGAAAATGCTGGCAGAAGAATGTCATAAGCAAGGCATGCAACTCGGTCTTTATTATTCCACGCTCGATTGGTCGCGCAGCGATTATCCTTATGAAACCGGCCGTACCGGTAAGGGCACCGGCCGCACAGAAAAAAGCAATTATGCTTCTTACCTGCAGTTCATGAAAAACCAGTTAACAGAACTGCTCACCAACTATGGCCAGATCATGTCTATCTGGTTTGATGGCCATTGGGACCAGACCAATGCTGAAGGTCATGAAGACCGTTCTTCACGTATCGACTGGAAGTATCCTGAAATATATGGACTGATCCATCGCCTGCAACCACAATGCCTTATTGGTAATAATCATCACCTGACGCCCATACCGGGAGAAGACTTCCAGATGTTTGAACGCGATCTGCCTGGTGAAAACAAATCAGGATTAAGTTTTCAGCAGGCATCAGCCTTACCATTGGAGACCTGCGAAACGATCAATGGATCATGGGGCTATAACATAACCGACAGAAAGTATAAAACAGTAAGCCAGGTGATACAACTGCTGGCAGGCGCCGTGGGTCGCGATGCCAACCTGTTGTTGAATATCGGGCCAATGCCTAGCGGACAGATACAACCGGAATTTGTTGACACACTTGCAGCAGCAGGACAATGGTTGCAGCAATTCGGTGAAAGTATATATGGAACAAGAAAAGGACCGCTTGATCCTCAAACATGGGGCGTAACAACACAAAAAGATAAGCATGTTTATATGCACCTGTTCAGCATGCCGTCAGGCAGGCAGGTACTCATTCCGGGCTCATTTAAGATCGTATCGGCAAAAGTGATGGGTACCGGCACAACAATAAAGTTCAGTCAGCAGAAAGAGAATGTAATACTATCTTTAGAGGGAATAGCATTGAACGGACCGGATACGGTCATTGATATAGTATTAAAATAAAAAAGAAAAATATGAAAGGGATCTCTGGTGCAATCGTTCTTTTCTTTTTTTTCAGTATCGTGCAGGCACAAACACAAGCTCTCCCCACCAAACAGCAGCTTGCCTGGCATGATATGGAATACTATTGGTTCATTCATTTCGGGCCAAATACGTTTACAGATAAAGAATGGGGACAGGGCGATGAGCAGGTGGATATCTTCAATCCCACAGAACTGGATTGCCGCCAATGGGCGCGTATTGCCAAACAATCCGGTGCCAAAGGCATTATCATCACTGCCAAACATCATGATGGATTTTGCCTTTGGCCGAGCCAGTACTCAACACATACAGTAAAACAAAGCCAGTGGAAAAATGGAAAGGGAGATGTATTAAGGGACTTATCTAAAGCCTGTAAGGAATATGGCTTGAAGTTCGGTGTTTATCTTTCACCCTGGGACAGGAATCATCCGCAATACGGGACTCCTGCTTACAATGATGTGTATGTAAATACCATGAAGGAATTGATCACCCGCTATGGCCCTTTCTTTGAATTCTGGTGGGATGGTGCCAATGGCGAAGGCCCGAATGGCAAAAAGCAGGAGTATGATTTCAGGCGTTTTGAACAAACCATGCGTCGCTTTGCACCCAATACCGTTGTGTTCAGCGATATCGGCCCCGATATAAGATGGGTCGGCAATGAAAAAGGAATAGCCGGTGAAACCAACTGGAACTATCTCGACACAGCAGGATTTAAAAGAGGGGAAGGTGCGCCTCCTACCGATACGCTTAACCAGGGAAATATGAACGGGCGGAACTGGATACCTGCTGAATGTGATGTAAGCATCCGACCAGGCTGGTTCTATCATGCTGAAGAAGATGATAAAGTGAAAACACCGCAACAATTATTTGCACTGTATCTTAAATCAGTAGGCCGCGGCGCTAATTTATTATTGAATGTGCCGCCCGACAGGCGCGGATTGATCAATGAAAAAGATTCAGCCGCCTTAATGGGATTTAAAGCCCTTCGTGAAGAAAGCTTTGCAAGCAATCTGGCTTTTGGCAGCAAGGCTGAACTGCATACCAAGGGAGGTATTTTCAGGAGAACAAAATTTACAGATGGTGATCCGGCCAGTGCCGAAACACTTGCAGATTACAGAAATACAAGCTTGTGGGTGAAATTCGATTCTGTCAGAAAAGTCAATTGTATCGTTTTGCAGGAAGGACTGACCAATGGGCAAAAAGTAAAAGCAGCCAAACTGATATTAATAAATGGTACGCAGGAAGTAAAGCATATAGATATAACTACTATCGGAAGAAAACGGATACTTGTATTCCCTGTACAGGACATCAGCAGCATCCGCTTGCTTATCCGCGATGCAAAGGGCGCTCCTGTTATTAAAGAGATCAGCGCTTATTTATTGCCCGAAGAACTTACTGCCCTTTAAAAGAAGCTTTTCTTTTTTCCATAAAAGCGGCAGCACCTTCTTTGGCATCGGCAGTGGCGATCAGTTTGCCAAATGTTTCTATTTCGATAGCATAGCCGTCCAGCTTTTCATTGAATACGGCATTGGCTGTTTTGATGCAACCTGCAATGGCCAGTGGCGCTTTGGAATTGATCAGTGTTAAAATGGAGCGGGTCTTCTCCAGCAGTTCTTCCGCTTTCACTACATGGTTCACCAAACCATATTGCAAGGCAGTGGCAGCATCGATCATATTGCCCGTCATCAGTAATTCCATTGCCCTGCCCTTGCCGATAAGCTGCACCAGGCGCTGTGTGCCTCCATAGCCAGGTATCAGTCCCAGGTTCACTTCGGGCTGTCCGAACTTCGCTGTTTCACTGGCTACGCGGAAATGGCAGGCCATTGCCAGTTCGCAACCCCCTCCCAAAGCAAATCCGTTCACCGCAGCAATGATGGGCTTGGGACTGTTTTCTATTTTAGAGAAAACAAGGTCCTGTCCTTTTTGTGCCAGTGCTTTACCACCTGCAGCATCCAATGAGCTGAATTCACTGATATCAGCACCGGCTACAAAAGCCTTGGGGCCGCTGCCAGTGATAATGGCTGATTGGATAGCAGGATCGCTGATCACTTCATCAATTGCTTTGCCCAACTCTTCGATCACTGTTTTATTCAGCGCATTGAGCTTGTCCGGGCGGTTGATGGTGATGGTAGCGATCTGGTTAACGGTTTCAACTAACAGGCTGGAATACATGGCATTTTTTTTCAAAAGTAAATGATAAGCTGCAAATATCTTCCCACACAGGCACCGGAGGCTGATTTTAAAAATTATATTTGTTGACATCAAAAATCCATTGCATGACCGCTTCTTCGCTGCGCAGGCCAAACCTTCTCCCGGTAGTCTTACTGCTTTGTCTTTCCTGTTTTTCTTTGTGCACCCATGCACAGGGAAAAAAGAAGATCGAAAAGCTTATCAAAAAAAATATGGAACTGGCTGCCAGGCAATATAAATTCATGGCCAGCCTTACACCGGCCGATTCAATGCCCCGCTCTTATGATGCGGCGCAGAATAAGCTTATCACAAGCGATACCCGCTGGTGGACCAGTGGTTTTTTTCCTGCTTCACTATGGTATATCTATTCCTACACAAAAGATACCGCCATCCGTTCGGAAGCAGAAAGAAGGCTTGCTTTGGAGGAGAAGGAAAAATATCTGACATCCAATCATGATGTGGGCTTTATGATCTTTTGCAGTTTTGGTAATGCCTATAAGATCACCCGTAACCCGGACTACAGGGACGTGTGCGCTGTTGCGGCTGAGACGTTGATCAAAAGATATAAGCCAACTATCAAAGCAATACAATCATGGCAGGCATTGACTGCACCCCAAAGCCCTGTCATCATTGATAATATGATGAACCTGGAATTGCTCAACTGGGTAAGTGATGAATGGCGTGAGCCAAAGTATAAAGCTATTGCGATCGATCATGCCAATACTACATTGAAAAATCATTTCCGTGCAGACAACAGTTCTTATCATGTAGTGGAATATGATCCTGCTACCGGTAAAGTGCTGGAGAAAAAAACAGCACAGGGATACAGCAATGAATCCGCCTGGGCCCGTGGTCAGGCCTGGGGATTGTATGGCTACACGATGATGTACCGTTTCACTACAGAAATAACTTACCTGGAGCAGGCCCGGAAGATCGCAGCATTTATGTTAAATCATCCTAATCTTCCGGCAGATGGTGTTCCTTACTGGGATTTTAATGCGCCCATTGATAAGCATACCTTGCGTGATGTATCCGCAGCTTCTATTATGGCTTCCGCCTTGCTGGAACTGGCGCAGTATACAGAAGGAGATGAAAGAACAGGATATATTTCCATGGCCGAAAAAATATTGACTACTCTTTCTTCTAAAACATATCTTGCTAAATATCGTCAAAATGGTGGCTTTCTGTTGAAGCATGGTGTAGGCAATCTGCCTGGAAAATCAGAAGTGGATGTGCCGCTTACTTATGGGGATTATTATTTTATTGAAGCGATGCTGAGGTATAAAGAGTGGTATTTGTAATGTATTAAGTATTGGTTGGCGTAGGAGTATCGCAAAGAACGCAACGGTAACGCAAAGAGCGCAATGTTATATTAAACAATCCTTGGCGTCCTTTGCGTTACCGTTGCGTTCTTTGCGATACTTCTACAGTAATAAGTTCTCTTAAAACTGCCGGTTTTCTTTCACCCAATCAGTAATATATCCTGCTATTTCAGTAGTAGGCGTGCCTGGTGCAAACAGTTTTCCTACGCCAAGCTGATTCAGTTCTTGCATATCATCTTCCGGAATGATGCCACCGCCGGTGAGGAGCACATCGTTCATGCCTTTTTGTTTCATCAGTTCTACCACCTTGGGGAATACGGTCATGTGCGCGCCGGAGAGAATGCTGATGCCGATCGCGTCCACGTCTTCCTGCAAAGCAGCGTCCACTACCATTTCAGGTGTTTGTCGAAGGCCTGTATAAATCACTTCCATTCCCGCATCGCGCAGGGCGGTGGCAATTACTTTGGCGCCACGGTCATGGCCATCCAGCCCCACTTTAGCAACTAAAACTCTGACAGGTCTGTTCATATGGAAGTTTTTACCTCGTTATCAGGCAAATAAAGATAATGCGTTTTTGATTCGGTGAATGGTTTCTTCTTTTCCAAGAAGAGCGGCGATATCAAATACATGGGGGCCGAATTTTCCACCCACCAGCATGATCCGGAATGGCATCAACACTTCACCTGGTTTTATTTTATTGGCAGCCGCCATTTCTTTGAAGTTAGCTTCCAGTTCATGTGCTTCCCATACCGGGCTGAGCTCAAAATTGCGGATCACTTCAGCAAAGAAAAGTTTCTTGGTATCATTCCATTTGGGCTTCACCGATTCTGTGTCCAGTACAGCCGGCCGTTGAAAAAAGAAACCGGCCTGCTCATAAAAATCGGGCAGCAAAGTGCAACGGTCTTTGACAAGATCGATCACTTTTCCCAGCAATGCCTCATCATTTACGGTAAGCCCTCTTTCTTCCAGTATTGTTTTTACAACGGGTTTCAGTGTGGAAGCATCAGCCCTCTTGATCCATTCGTGATTGAACCATTTGGCTTTTTCATAATCGAATTTAGCTCCGGCACTATGCACACGATCGAGACTGAAAGCATCGATCAGTTCTTCTTTGGTAAAGATCTCTTTTTCCGTACCATCATTCCATCCCAGCAATGCCAGCAGGTTGATGAACGCTTCAGGTAAAAATCCTTTTTCGCGGAAGCCTTCGGTCAGTTCATTTGTTTTGGGATCTGTCCAGTTCATAGCGAAAACAGGAAAGCCGTATTTCGCTCCGTCCCTTTTACTGAGTTTTCCGTTAGGGCCAAGTATCAATGGCAGATGGGCCCATTGCGGCATCTGGTCAAGCCCGAAAAGATATTTCCAGCAAAGGATATGTACCGGTGCGCTGGGCAGCCACTCTTCTCCACGGAATGCATGGGTGATCTGCATCAGGTAATCGTCCACCACCACGGCAAGATGATAAGTGGGCATATTATCTGCTTTCAGTAAAACCTTATCATCTACCAGTGATGTATCAAAGCTCACTTCCCCGCGGATCATGTCGGTAAAGGAAATGGTTTCCTGTTCCGGCATCCTGATGCGGATCACATGGCGGGCTCCACTGTTGAGCAGTTGCTGCGTTTCAGCTTCGGACAGTGAAAGGGAATTGCGCATTTTCATACGCAGGGTATGATCATATTGAGGGGAAGGATTTTGTTCTGTTTTAAAATCCTGCCGCATTTTTTCCAGTTCCTCCGGCGTATCAAAAGCATAATAAGCATGGCCGGCTTTTACCAGTTGCTCTGCGTACTGGCGGTATATCGGTTTACGCTCACTTTGCCGGTAAGGGCCAAAAGGGCCACCATGCAGTGGACTTTCATCAGGCGTAAGGCCTACCCAATCCAGGCAATTGAAAATATATTCTTCCGCGCCGGGCACATAGCGGCTTTGGTCTGTGTCTTCAATCCGCAGCACAAAATCGCCGCCATTCTTTTTCGCAAAAAGATAGTTATACAAAACCGTTCTCACCCCGCCCAGGTGGAGGCCACCGGTAGGACTGGGAGCAAATCTTACGCGTGTTCTTTTAGTCATGCGGCAAAGATAATGATTGAATGACTGTTAGGTAATGCAGAAGACGGGAAGGAGTCGCTTAGGATGGATAATCCAACAATCATCCAATTATTATCTTTGGTTGGTGAAATATTTTATTAAAACACCCTGGTGGCTTAAGAAGATCTACTCATCTTATATATGGAGTGTGCCGGTAAAGGAAAAACTGTTGTACCTCACGTTTGATGATGGGCCGCATCCGGTTGTTACGCCATTTGTGCTGGACGAATTGCAAAAGCATGAAGCGAAAGCAAGTTTTTTTTGTATCGGAAAAAATGTGCAGTCTTATCCCGAAGTATACAGGCGGATACTGGATGAAGGCCATGCGGTAGGCAACCATACCCAGCATCACCTGAATGGATGGAAAACGGATAACAAAGAGTATCTCGCCGATATACATGAGGCAGGAAAGTATATTGACGCTGTTTTGTTCCGGCCGCCTTATGGAAGGATCACTTCTTTCCAGGCAAAAAACCTTTCGCAGGCGATGATGAAACCTGAAGCGAAAGTAATTATGTGGGATGTGCTTAGTGCTGATTTTGATGAAACCTTATCGGGAGAAAGCTGTTTACAGAATGTGATCCTGAATGCAAAGAAGGGTTCGATCATTGTGTTTCATGATAGTGAGAAGGCGTGGAAAAGGCTTGAATTTGCGTTGCCGAGGGTGTTAGATTTTTTCAAAAAAAGAGGCTATCGTTTTGAAAAATTAGCAGTGCCCCTTTCAGCACATACGCTGTAGTAAAATTACTTATCTATAGAGGCCTGATTCTAAAAAACTGATAATCATATAAAAATTTAGGGCCTGGGTAGAAACCCTGGCCCGTTTTTAATCCGTACCCTATGAAAACTGGCTTAAAGGTAAAATAAATTTTCATTTATGCAAACAAATTTCCAACTGTTTGTTGAGCAAAATGGCTCAGATTTCAGTTGATTTTTGTCAAAGCAATCATTATGCAATTGATAGATACACACGCACATCTTTATTCCAACCAATTCAACAGCGACAGGCCGGCCATGCTGCAACGTGCCCGGGAAGCGGGGCTCAGCAAGGTTTTGCTGCCTGCAATTGATTCCGGTTCGCATGAAAATATGCTGAAACTGGAAGAGGAAAACCCCGGATTTTGTCTGGCCATGATGGGGCTGCATCCCTGTTCCGTGAAAGAAGACTATGAGCAGGAATTGAAGATCGTGGAAGATCATCTTGTCAGCCGCTCTTTTATCGGGGTAGGCGAGATAGGGCTGGATTTTTATTGGGACCTGACATTTAAAGAGCAGCAATTCAGCGCTTTTCACCGCCAGATAGAATGGGCATTGCAATATGACCTACCCATTGCCATCCACTCCCGCAATGCGAATGATGAATGCATCCAGGTAGTGAGAGAACATCAGAAAGGTGGCCTGAAAGGCGTATTCCATTGTTTTTCCGGCACTGTGGAGCAGGCCAGGCAAATGATCGAACTGGGCTTTTACCTGGGTATCGGCGGTGTACTCACCTTTAAAAACGGCGGTTTAGACAAGGTGGTAGAGGAAATAGACACCCGCCACCTGGTGCTGGAGACCGATGCGCCCTATCTTGCGCCGGTCCCTTTCCGTGGCAAACGGAATGAGAGCAGTTATATCACCTATGTGGCCCAAAAACTGGCCGATCTGAAACAGACCCATGTGCAGGAGATAATTGATCAAACCTCCCGGAATGCCCAAAATTTATTCGGACTCTAAGCGCTGATCCCGTATTTTTGCAACCCCAAAACCGGGAACAGCCAATTGTTCCGGTTTACCCGGAGACGTGTCCGAGTGGTTGAAGGAGCACGCCTGGAAAGTGTGTATACGGGAAACCGTATCGCGAGTTCGAATCTCGCCGTCTCCGCTAAAGGAAATGATCGATTCCGGCCATTTCCTTTTTTATTCAGTCAATTGTATGACTTACAGGGTTTTAACTCTTTCGCTTTGCACTCATTACAATGAAAAGATCTTATCCAGTTCAACAACGTGTTGACCCTGTGCAAATATTTTAGGTGCTTTAGCCAGTTTTTCTGCAAGTACATAAGTCGGCATGGGTTTAAACTTTTTAATTAACCCAAAGCTGTTCAAAAATTTCAAAATAGATGCACTGACCCGTTCACCTGCTCTGTTGGTGTCTTTACGTAATAACAATCCCGGTCTGAAAATGATATAGCTGTTAAACGCCAAATCTGAAATAGCATCTTCCAACTTTCCCTTTAGTTGGGAATAGAATAAACGGGCTGTTGCAGATGCGCCATAGGCTGATAACAATACCTTTTGTGAAACTCCATTTCGTTTAGCTATTTTGGCAAACTGCAAAGGAATCTCGTAATCTACATGCCGCTGTTTATCTTTTGAACCGGCTGCCTTGAGGGTAGTTCCCAGGCAAGAGAACAAAACATCACCATATACATGTTCAGCAACTGCTTCCAATTTTTCAAAGTCTGTTATTACTTCCTTTAATTTGGGATGGCTTATACCACTTGAACGGCGGACGAATATTACTATCTCCGTATAAAAGGCATCTTGCAAAAGGACATTTACAAGGTCTTTACCTGTTGCTCCGGTGGCACCGATGATAAGCGCTTTCATTTTTTTATTTTAAAATTACCAAATGATTATAGTGTTATGGTAAGCGGTTTTAAAAAAAGGAACGATCAACGAATAATCATTTGACCGTTCCCGAATTCATGTAGAGTAGTAACATAAACATACTAATCTCCGATTGAAAGCAAAACCTTTGACACTTCTTTGGGATGAGATAAAAACGGCGAATGACCTGTATTCACAGAGTATACCGTTTTAATTCCTGCTGCTGCTATCATTCTATCCTGCAGGCCGGGAGAGATCACAATGTCCTGCAGTGTTTTGATATACACTTTATCAACCGAACCAAAATTTTCATTGGTAAATACAGCCTTGTTGGTGAAAGGTATAGCCGGCTCAGCGCGGTAATTATCAACTACCTGTTGTTTTACAGCAGCATTACCATCATTAATAAAGAGATAAGTCAGGCTATCAGTCTTAACATCCAGGGTTAACCTGTCAGATGACTCTATAAGTAATGGGCCGAGCTTTGAGTCTGGGTCTGAAAACGCAAGGTCAACCAATGCCTGTCCATTTGCAGGGAGAAAAGCGCCGATATACACCAGCTTATTGATCTTTGAAGGGATCTTTTCCGCAACTGCGGTTATTACCATTCCGCCCATGCTGTGGCCTACAAGGATTACTTTTTCATCCACGGCAGAAATAGCCTCAATAACCTTGTCCCTGTAAGCATCAATACTCAATGTGTAAGTTGCTGTGCTATCGGAACCATGACCGGGAAGTTCTACTACAATCACCTTGTTGCCTTTATTGGTCAATTCCGTTTTTACGGCATTCCAAACATAAGGTGCCTGCCATGCACCATGTACCAACACATAGGTTTGAGGTTTCGTTTCCAGGTTGTCATCATTTTTGGTGAATGACGCAAATGATGAGATTGCAATTGCTGCTGTCAGCAGCGATGAGATTGCCTTTTTCATTTCATAAATATTTAATTGTTATTGCCTACTTTTTTAGTACGGTGTTCGGCTTGTCCGCTTTTTGATCGAATTGTCAGAACTTGAAAAATCAGGATTTTATTGAGCAAGGAATCCTCCGTCAATAGCCAGGGTGGTACCGGTTACAAAACTTGCTTCATCGCTTGCCAGAAATGCAACACCATTAGCAATTTCCTCCGGCCTGCCTGCTCTTTGCATAGGTGTCTGATCCACTACCCATTTATTTAAATCAGCATCCTGCGCATCCGTAAGCGGTGAAGTGATAAACCCGGGACTGACCGCATTTACACGAATACCATCTTTGGCATAAGTAAGCGCAGCATTCTTCGACATTAATATCACAGCGCCTTTTGCAGCATTGTACGCCACCACACCGGCGGCTGCAACAGAACCCCAGATAGAGGAAACATTAATGATAGAACCGTATTGCTGCTTTATCATTTGCGGAATGGTGTGCTTCATTCCTAAAAGAACGCCGGTTTGGTCAATGCTGATCAGGCGGTTCCATTCTTCCATTTCTATTTCGTGAATGGGCGTATAAGAAATTACACCAGCATTGTTAACAAGAATGTCTATTCGTTCTTCTGCTTTAAGCACCTGTGCTACGGCTTTCTTCCAGTCTTCTTCTTTAGATACATCGACCTTGATAAAAGTGACGCCTTCGTCATAGTCTGCACTGTCCTTGATGTCTAATGCATACACTTTAGCACCTTGCTCTTTCAGTTTTTTGGTAATGGCAAAACCAATACCCTGGTTTGCGCCTGTTACAATGGCGACTTTGTTTGTTAACTGTTTCATTTTAATTTGATTTTTATTGTTATGAAAATTGGTTACTGATTTTTATCATTTCCTGGCGCAGGCATATCAAAGCCATTCAACACCATCGCTATTAAGCAGTAACCGCCAATAAGAAATATTAATTCTCCGGCACCTGCTTTTCCAAATAGATCCACTGCTTGTTTGTAAGTAGAATCAGGAACAATATGTCCAGTTACCAATGCACTGGCAACATCATGAGCAATAGCTTCTTCTGAGGTTAATCCATCCGGCCTGCCACCGGTGGCCAATGTTGCAATTGTGGATGAAGACAAGCCGTACGCCCCGGCCATGATCTCGTGTGCATATAATTCGAACTTTGCACCATAAGCTCCCCCTACAGTGAGGATAGCTACTTCTCTTACCCGTTTATCAAGCGTTGCCTGCATATCAAGTGTTCGTAAAAAACTCAAGGCAGGAATGCCGAACTGTGGAAAATGTAGCATTGGGGCAAAAGGCCCAAGCAATGCGCCATTCTCATTAGTCATTTTTACCTGGCTTTGGCTATGGCCTGTAAGATTGGCGATTTCATCATGAACATAACGGAGATCCGGAGAAAGTGTATCCGGTGGTAATGGTTGAATACGCATAGTTGTAGATTTAAGTGTTGAAAATTTTAGAAAGTAAATTGTCCGTCAATAAGCACAAAAGCCATCCGGCATATTTTTCCTGAACGATTGGCCCAGGCGTGGTTGGTGCCGTTTTGGATGATTATATCACCTGCCTGGATGGTTGTTTCGCCACGGTCGAGTATCAGCGTAATTTCTCCTTCCAATACAATCCCGTAATCAACAGTTTGAGTACGGTGCATAAGTGGGTGCGGTGCTCCCTCAGCAGATGAAGTGGAAGCGTGTTCACCACCCATTGTTTTAAATTTTTCCGCGGCATCAGCACCGGTAAGTTTTTTTATTTCTTCACCTTCAGGCGGAAATTCAATTACTCTTATACGGGTCCCGTTTTTGGGTGGCGCCAGCACTAATTTGGTTTCATCCATTTCGTCAGGTTGAGAATGAATTAACGCAGGTGTTTCCACCGTATGCCATACTTCAAAGAAGGTTGGGCCGCCGGGTCCGCCAATTAATTGTGTAAGTACAGGTGCTGCGTCAGATAAAATGATTGCTTTGCTGTTGGCATCATGGCCTGTTACAATACGTCTGAATGTTTTTTGTTGCTGATTCATGATTGATATTTTTATTTTGTTAGGAAATTGATCAGATAACTTGTTTGCCCAAATACTCCACTTTGTTCAGCCATTTCATTCTTCGTTCATCCGTTGATTTTCTGATAAATCCGAAAGTGGAAAAGTTGATAGGTTTGAAACCCACATAACCGAATACCACTTTTTTAAGAATGAGATAGAGCGATGCCCGATGTACGAGGTAGAACCAGAATTTAGGCGTATCCATGGTTACCAGTACCCTCATGCTTTTGCCTTTCAATAATTGCTCAGGAAAATTTTTCCCTGAATGGTTTTTAAAGGCAAAACCAGGAAGAAAAAGCCTGTCAATAAATCCTTTGGTAATGGCAGGCATAAAACCCCACCAGTTAGGAAAAGCAAAAACTACATGGTCAGCCCATTGAAATAATTCTTGTGTTGCTACCAGATCTTGTTCCAGTTCGTCGGCTTTGCCGGTTTTATATCCGTCGGCAAGGTTTACGTCAAAATGCAAGTCGGAGATGTAAATGGTTTTGCAGTGGGCACCTGTGCTTTCTGCTCCTTTTTGATAAGCATCCAACAATGCTTTATTAAATGAATTTTTGGAAGGGTGCCCGAGGATAAGAAGTATGTTCGTTGCCATTGTTGTATCGTTTTAATTTGATACCACAAAGCTGCCAACAAAACGAAGGGGGCACCTGACACTAATGTGTCAAAATATTATTGGTGGGATAATTTTTGTCGGATACGAGTAAGCGACTGTCGCTCTATACCAAGAAAACTACAGAGATGGGATAGGGATATTCTGTTGAATAAATCGGAGTGCTTTTCTATAAAGTCCAGGTAACGTTGTTCTGCTGTTTGAAAAATAAAGCTTTCGATACGGGCTTGTTGCCGCTTCAAAATTTCTTCGGCAACCAAACGGCCATACCGTTCAATATTGCCGGATTGCAGATAAAGTGACTGCTGATCTTCATACGAAAGACATATCATGCTGACAGGTTCCAAACATTGAATTGTATATAAGCTGGGTTGCCGGGTAAGAAACGCGTGATAATGTGTAGCATAATCCCCTTCTTTATAAAAGCCTACTGTAACTTCGTTTCCGTTGTCATCAATATAAAATGAACGGACCAGGCCTTCTGCAATAAAACCTATTGCCTTTTGAACTTTACCGGCCTGCAGAAAAATTTCTTTCTTTTTTAATTCTTTAAAGGCAAGTTTTGATGCAAACAGCAATAGTTCATCATCAGACAACGCAGGGCAAATTGTCTTTACTGATTTTAGAAATTTTTCTGTTGCTGCTTTCATCCCCGGGTTTATTTGTTACTCATACTTTGCGAAGATAAAAATTACCGACTTGTGGTAATAGAATTAAATAAAGAAAAATAGAGCTGCGTCAATACAGCAAGTCAGCCGCATACGCGGCCTGGTTTTTTTTTATTGTTACCATCCCCTTTTTTAGTGAGTTGCCCTTCACCTTTTTCTTATTAAATTCACTTCTGTTCTCCAACCTCAACCTTCAATATATGAGAACAGTTTTACCAATAATAACTACCATTGCCTACTCCTGCCTGCTGCTTTTCATAACCTGCAAGCAAAAAAATAATGCTCCGGCAAAAGAAGCCATTACCGCCTTGCAGCTTAAACGCGGTGCTGTTGTTACCTGCGGCCCTCCTAACCAACAATTCGGCGCTGTTGCATTTGAAAATTCCTGTTCACCAAAAACAAAAGCTGATTTTGATCTGGCTTTAGCATTGCTTCATTCATTCGAATATGATGAAGCCGAAAAAGTTTTTGCCAGGATCATTGATGAAGAACCGGGCACAGCTATTGCTTACTGGGGTGTGGCCATGGCAAATTTTCATCCGCTTTGGTCGCCGCCTACAGGTGGTGAACTGGAAAAGGGAGCAAAGGCCATTGCCATTGCACAATCGCTTTCCAATAAAACCAAAAGAGAATCGGATTATATCAATGCCACTGCCGGGTTTTATAAAGACTATGATAAAAAAGACCATCGCAGCCGCGCTCTTATTTTTGAAAAGGCTATGGAAAAGATCCATGCTGATTATCCCCGGGATGAGGAAGCAGCGATATTTTATGCACTGGCTTTAAATGGTGCTGCTGATCCGGCTGATAAAACGTTCAGCAAACAAAAAAAAGCCGGTGATATGCTGTCAGCCATGTATTCGGAAAAAACCAATCACCCAGGCATTGTCCATTATATCATTCATAGTTATGATTCTCCCCTGCTTGCTCCGTTGGGCCTGGCTGCTGCAAGAAAGTATGCTTCTGTAGCACCCTCTTCTTCCCATGCGCAACATATGCCTTCACATATTTTTGTCAGGCTGGGATATTGGGATGAAGTTATTCAATCCAATCTTGTTGCTGCGGAATCCGCAAGATGCTATGCAGAAAGTACCGGACTTGAAGGGCATTGGGATGAAGAACTGCATTGCCTGGATTATCTGATATATGCGTACCTGCAAAAAGGAGATAATGCCAGGGCAAAACAGGAATGGGATTACCTGAAGGACATGAAAAAGATAGATCCGGTGAATTTTAAAGTAGCGTATGCGTTTGCGGCCATTCCCGCCCGTTATGTACTGGAAAATAAAATGTGGAAAGAAGCAGCGGCGCTTGAAATAAACCCTGTAGGATTTAGCTGGCAACAATATCCCTGGCAGTCTGCCATTCTTTATTACACCAGGGGACTGGGATCTGCTCATACAGGCAATATCGCTGCAGCAAAAACAGAACTGGCTAAACTGAAAGCGATCCATGATACACTGACGCTGCAAAAAGATGTATACAAAGCCAACTTTGTGCAGGTTCAGGCAAATACAGTTGAAGCGTGGATGCTTCTTAAAGAAGGAAAAACTGTTGATGCGTTGAAGCTGATGGCAACTGCTGCTGACCTGGAAGACAATACACAAAAAATGGCTGTTACTCCCAGTGAAGTATTGCCCGCGAGGGAATTGTTGGGTGATATGCTGTTGCAATTGAACGAACCCGCCAAAGCCTTTCGGGAATACGAAGCCAGTCTTTTGCAGCATGCCAACCGGTTTAATGGATTGTATGATGCTGCACTGGCAGCTCAACGATCAGGGAATAAGGAAAAAGCGAAATTGTATTATCAGCAGTTGTTGAACATTGCCGGTACGAAAGAACAGGAAAGGCCCGAGTTGAAAGAAGCCCGGACCTACCTTAATAAAATATAAAATTTGATTTGGCCGTCCTATCTTTGCATCGTGTATGAACAATCACCCTGATCATATTATCAATTCATAAATAAGAGCGAACGAACGGTTCGCTTTTTTTATGCCTAAAACCGAGGTTATGGATGTTGAAATTCTATCCCGTATACAATTCGCATTCACCATTGCTTTCCATTATATCTATCCTCCTTTGAGCATTGGGCTGGGGCTTACACTGGTGATCATGGAAGGGATGTATCTGAAAACGCGTAATCCCATTTATGAAAAAATGACGCGGTTCTGGATCAAAATATTCGCACTCATTTTTGGTATAGGCGTGGCCACGGGTATTATCATGGAGTTTGAATTTGGTACCAACTGGGCGGCTTATTCCAAATATGTAGGAGATATTTTTGGCAGCGCATTAGCAGCAGAAGGAATTTTTGCCTTTGCATTGGAGAGCGGTTTTCTCGGCATTCTTTTATTTGGGTGGAACAGGGTGGGCCCCAAAGTGCATTTCTTTGCTACAGTGATGGTATTCCTTGGCTCCATGTTCAGCGCCGTGTGGATCGTAGTAGCCAATAGCTGGCAGCAAACACCTGCGGGATATCATATTGTGGGAGAAGGCATGGAGGCAAGGGCTGAGATCACTGATTTCTGGGCCATGGTGTTCAACCCTTCGAGTGTTGATCGCCTTACGCATACATGGTTGGGCGCTTTTCTTGCCGGTTCGTTCCTTGTGCTGAGTGTGAATGCCTATTATATTCTGAAGAAGAAACACCTGGAAATTGCAAAGCCGGCTTTTAAGATAGCACTGACCGTGGCATTGATCAGTTCTTTATGCCAGCTTATTTCAGGACATAGCAGTGCTGATGGAGTGGCGAAGAATCAACCGGCCAAGCTGGCTGCTATGGAAGGACATTATGATAGCAGCGCTGCTGCAGACATGTACCTCTTTGGCTGGGTGAATGATAAGGAACAGAAAACAACCGGGTTGGCTATTCCTGGCGGACTTTCCTTTCTTGTGCACCAGGATTTCAAAGCACCCATCAAAGGGCTGAATGCTTTTAAACCGGAAGACCGGCCAGGCCAGGTGAATGCCGTTTTCCAGTTTTATCATATCATGATAGCCATAGGAATGATCCTGATCGCACTTACGGTATATGCATCGTGGCTGTGGTGGAGAGGAAAGTTGTTTGATAAAAGATGGTTGATGCTGGTGTTTGCATGGGCTGTTCTTTTACCGCAGATCGGCAACCAGGTGGGCTGGTTCACTGCAGAAATGGGAAGACAACCCTGGGTAGTGTACGGACTGCTGCGTACTTCTGATGGACTGTCGAAAAATGTGCAGGCACAACAAGTCCTTTTTTCTTTGATCCTGTTTACCCTGGTGTATACTATTTTGTTTATCCTGTTCCTTTATCTGCTGAACAAAAAGATCAAACACGGTCCGGTGGATTATAATACCAAAGAATCAATTGATGAAGGAAGCAAAAGAGATAACCCGATTCTTCAACACGGCTAAAATATTATTATATGGGCAGTTTTCTTGGCTTGGATTATAACGTATGGTGGTTCCTGGTTTTCGGAGCCGTTATATCAGGTTATGCGATCCTGGATGGCTTTGACCTGGGAGCTGGTGCCTTGCATCTGTTTTTGAAAAAAGAACAAAGCCGGCGCATTGCATTAAATGCCATTGGGCCCATCTGGGATGGGAATGAAGTGTGGCTGGTGATCGGCGGTGGTGCTTTGTTTGCTGGTTTCCCAATAGCTTATGCAGCTATCTTTTCAGCATTCTATATCCCCTTCTTTATTTTTCTTATTGGTTTAATATGGCGTGCAGTGGCAATTGAGTTCCGGAGCAAGGAACCAGGCCGCCTCTGGAGGCTTAGCTGGGATTTTGTGTATTCATTTGCCTGTATTGTGATCGCGCTTTCATTGGGGTTGATGCTGGGGAATGTGGCGCTGGGCCTGCCATTAAATGATCAGAAAGAATTTACCGGCAACTGGCTTAGCTTCTTCAATGTTTTTTCCATCATGGTAGCTGTAACAACATTAGCGCTGTTTATGATGCATGGCGCCATTTACCTTGCCATGAAAACGGAAAACCGGTTATACACCAAACTCACTATCCTTGCCAAGAACTTTACTGTTTTCTTTGTGATGAGTTTTGCGATCACTACGGTGTATACTCTTCTTTATATCCCACATCTGAGCGACCGGATTAAATCCAATCCCCAGTTTTTTATTTTCCCTTTGATCATGATGCTGGCGATCGCTAATATCCCACGCATGTTGAATAAAGGGAAATACCGGCATGCATTTGCAAGTTCCTGCGTCACTATTGCCTCACTGCTTATTATGGTGGCGATAGAAGTTTTCCCTAACCTGCTATATGCTACCAATGATGCAGCCAACAGCATCACCATTCACAATGCAGCGGCTTCAGAGAAAACAATGAAGATACTGTTGCTGATCGCACTGATCGGAACGCCGCTGGTAGCAATATATACGAGCTTTGTATTTTGGACGTTTAAGGGGAAAGTGAAACTGGACGAAATGAGCTATTAGCACGAATGGCGCCAATGAATCCCAATGAAGAGAATTAGTAAAGAGTGCCGCGAATGTCACAAATTCGTGCTATTTGTGACGTCCTTTATTAATTCGCACCTTTTATACTCATTCGCGCCATTCGTGCTTGCTCTACCAGTTGGTTCCCTGATCCAGATTCAATCTCTCTGATGCATCGTCAGGTTTGGTATGTTGCCAGTTCCTGTCATAGCGAACGAACCAGGATATCCAAAGGCTGCGGCTTAATCGCATCAGCCAGGGTTGAAGAATGATAAGGAAAACTGCATTGATCCCCATCCAGTAGAAGAAGCGGTTATCATTTACCGACAGGCCGATGAATACCCACCAGACGATCAGGCTGGCTACGCTCAGGGCGATCGTCAATGCATAACTCACATAGCTGGTGCCATAGTAAAAACCTACTTCTATTTCTGTGGGTTGGCCACAAACGGGACAGGTCCGGTTCATGGTCATATTCTTCTTGAGGTTGATGCTGAGCGGGTATTTGAAAAGCTTGCCTTGCCTGCATCTGGGGCAGCGGCAGCCAAGTGTTGAAGCTAAGTACCCCCGGTTCATAGTTTTTTCTGGCATCTTGGAAGGGTAATTTTTTGCAAAGGTCGGCTTTTCATGGCAGAGAACATAAAGAAAAGTTTCCTTAAATATGTTCCAGGAATATCTCTTTCACAATGATATATATACCCATTATTAGTATAAACCATCCAAATCCCTTTTTCAAGGAAGAGCCCGGGATCTTATCGGCAAGCCAGCTTCCAATAAGCAGTCCGGCAATAGATAAAGCAGTGAAAGAGAGCAGCAGGGACCAGTCGTACTCGAATTGTTTCAAGCTGAAAAGAAAACCGAATAATGAATTGATAGCAATGATCAGCAGGGAAGTGCCCACCGCTGTTTTCATCGGCAGCTTAAGAAAAATAACCAGCGTCGGAATGATCAGAAAGCCGCCCCCTGCTCCGAGCAAACCGGTAATGACACCAATAAGCAAGCCCAGCAATAGCAAAGGAATGGCCTGGTAAGCATGTTCATTTTCTGCTTCAGCATTCAGCCATTCTTCCCTTTGGCTGCTGCGTATCATGGTGATGGAAGCAGCCAGCATCAGCAAGGCAAAGATCACCATGAGGAACATGGGTTTGTGTACCTGTATTTTTCCAATGGAAAATAAATGATCGGGCAATGCAGGCAATAAATAATGCCTGGTCAGAAAAATGGAAAAAATGGAAGGAATGCCAAATTCAGTTACTGCTTTAAAGTTCACCAGCTTTTTGCCATATGATCTTAATCCACCGATCAAACTGGTAGCGCCTACGATAAACAATGAACTTGTAGTAGCCAGCAATGGGTTCACCGACATCAGGTATACCAGTACCGGCACGGTAAGAATGGAGCCGCCACTGCCTACCATTCCCAATGAAATGCCGATGAGTACTGCAGCGAAGTATCCGAAAATTTCCATTATTGTTTTTATTACTCCAGTATTTTTTCCATTTGCATGCTGCGGCTGCCTTTGATAAGAGCATAAGCGTTTTCAAACTTTTGCTCCTGCCACCATTGACGTGCCTGTGCTGCGTTTTCAAACCGGAGAAACGGGTGCTGGGCTTTCAGAAAATCGCCACCCACAAGCACCACTTCTTTCCAGGGGTATTGTTTGATCAGGTCAATAATAGAAATATGCTCCTGCAGGCTTTCTTCACCTAATTCGGCCATGCCTCCCAGCATCAGTATTTTATTATCGGCATGCAGGCGTGCAAAGTTTTCAATAGCGAGCTTCATGCTGCTGGGGTTGGCATTGTATGCATCCAGTATGATCTTATTGCTTCCGCGTTCGATCAGTTGGGAACGGCTGTTGGAAGGGATATAATTTTCAATCGCATTTTTTATCAGTGCATCGGGTACTTTGAAAAGCTTGCCGGCCGTAACAGCAGCAAGCACATTGGGTAAGTTGTAATCGCCTACCAGTTGTGTGTTGATGATCTTTTCATTGATGCCCTGCTGAATGGCCACTTGCAAAAACGGATCGCTTTCGTGGATCGTGCCGATCACATGCGCATCCCCATGCGTACCATATTTAATGATACCGCTGATGCCCTTGCTCATTTCGTGCAGGTATTCATAGTCCCAGTTTACCAATGCAAAACCATGGGCAAGTGTCCGCAAATAATCAAACAGTTCCCCCTTTCCTTTTCTTACGCCTTCAATTCCTCCAAATCCTTCCAGGTGGGCTTTACCTGCATTGGTGATCAGTCCGTGGGTAGGTTGCGCGTATTCACAATAACCGGCTATTTCTTTTTGGTGATTGGCTCCCATTTCAATCACGGCTATTTCTGCATCCATTTTTATTTTAAGCAGGGTGAGGGGGATACCGATATGGTTGTTCAGATTGCCTTCTGTTGTATACGTTTTGTAAGTAGTGGAAAGAACGGCATGGATCAATTCCTTGGTGGTGGTTTTTCCATTGCTGCCGGTGATGGCAAGAAATGGCACCTGCCTTCCATCAGGCAGATTGTTGAATTGCTCACGATGGTGCCGCGCCAGTTGCTGCAATGCTTCCAGCACATCGGCAACAAGAAATGTTTTACCGGGTATTTCAAATTCTTTTTCATCGATCACGGCACAGGCTGCGCCGGCTTCAATGGCTTTGGCTGCAAAACTGTTCCCATTAAAATTCCCGCCTTTCAATGCAAAGAAAATATCGCCTGCTTTCAGCTTCCGTGTATCTGTTTGCACAGATGGATATTGCTTGTAGATCTCGTATAACCGTTCTATTGACATACAACAAAAATAGGTTGGATAGTAATAAAAAACCCTCCGTTTTTGCGGAGGGTTTTAAGCTTATTGAAATCTGATTATCTTCTTTGTCTTTTGGTCGGGAATTGCTGACCAACTTTGCGGCCATTACCTTCAGGGCTTCCCATGCGGTCCATTGCGCAACGGAAACCGAGTGTGCTCAGCGCCTGGTCTTCTTCCAGGAAGCGGCGTGTGCCGGGGCTCAGCCAGTAAGCACGGTCATTCCAGCTACCACCTTTGTACACTCTTGATTTATCACTGATCAGGGTAGTCATACCATAACCATAAGAAGCTTGTGATGCAGTGTCACCATCCAGGTAGTTGATCACATTACCACGCTGATAGTTGCGGCGGTTCTTGCTTTCTTCATCTGTTACAGCCACCATTCTTACACGGCCGGTTGTATCATTGATCTCAGCTTCGCCGTCTGCATTCTTATAGATCTTCTGAAAATTGTTACCACGATAAGGAGCAGGCATATCATCAAAGTCCATTGTAGAAAGAGGCCTGTACACGTCCTGTACCCATTCGCTTACGTTACCGGCCATATTATAAAGACCGAAACCATTGGGGTAGAAAGATTTTACTTCAGCAGTATAGAAAGCACGGTCGTTCAAACCACCGGCCACACCTGCGTTATCACCTGAGCCACGTTTGAAGTTGGCCAGGAACTGACCCTGCCAGCTTCCGTGACGGGTATCACGCAGGCCGTTCACGTTTTGTGACCAGGGATAGATCTGTTTGTTGGATTGCAACTCCTCACCACGTTTACCTTCTTTTTTGCTGGGGCGTGGGTTCTGATCGATCAGACCATAAGCTGCATATTCCCATTCAGCTTCAAAAGGCAGGCGATAATCAGGCAACAGGAACCCGTCTTCCATTGTAACTTTTGTACGGGGCTGGCCTTGTGGTGTTTTCAGGCTGTTCTTTTTGGAAGTAGCCGTTTTACCAGGAGCTGTTTGATAAAGATCAAGCAGGTAAGATTTGGTAGTGAAATTATTGCTGCCTTGCTGGCCCATCAGGCTTTGCCTGTTGACATAACCTTTGTCGATAAGGATACCTTCATTCACACGGTCACTTCTCCACAAACAGAAATCAGTGGCCTGTCTCCAGGTAACACCAACTACAGGGTAGTAGTTAAAGCCCGGGTGACGAAAATAATATTCGACCATGGGTTCATTATAGCTCAGCTCGCTACGCCATACCAGGGTATCGGGCAGCGCACCATCAATAATAGGTTGGTTAACGGGGTCGGAAGGATCGAACACCTTGCTCAACCAGTAGAGGTATTCACGGTAATGCACGTTGGCCACCTCAGTGCGGTCAATATAAAATGAGGGAACTGATACCCGGCGGGGGATATTGTTCCAGTCAGACATCACATCCTCATCTGTCTGGCCCATTGTAAAAGTACCGCCCTGTACGAATACCAGGCCTGGACCTGTTTCCTGGTCTTTGGCTTTGGCTACCTGGTAGCCGCCCATGTTCTTATCATTATAATTCCAGCCGGTTACGTCCGATTTGGCGGATTTCTTCTTGAACAGATTGCACGAAGACATGAGCACCGCACAGGATAGGAGGATTACTAAGTTTTTCACTTTCATTGTTTTTTGCATAAACCTATGAATTGGAATAAATTTAACGCGGTATGAGGTAAAATTATTGTCCGCCGGTTAAATTTTACTACCGGATTGCGAATATAAATACTTTGGGTAAAATGCCTTTTAGCATAATTACTTTTTTTACTTCGTTAATCCCCCATAAAATCAAGGGGTTATTGCTATGCTGCTAGGGAAAAAACAACTGCTTTTGACCTGTTTGCTGGGCACTATTTTCACCGCTTATGCCCAGCGGCAATACAAGCCTTCGTCTGTGCTGGCAGCCGGTAATTTTTACAAAATTGCCGTAACAGCTCCCGGCATCTACAAGCTCGATATTCCCTTTCTCAGCAGCCTTGGCATCAACACTTCCAGCCTTCCTTCCGGCTCTATCCGGCTTTTCGGCAATGGCGGCGCCATGCTCGCCGAAGCAAATAATGCTCCCTGGACGGACGACCTTGTCGAAAATGCGGTCCAGGTAGTGGATGGCAATGATGGCGTGCTGAATGGCAGCGACTATATTCTTTTCTATGCCAATGGCCCCGACAACTGGATCAAAGATTCGGCCAACCAGCGGTTTACACACCAGAAAAACCTTTATAGCGATAAATCGTACTATTTTCTAAGTATCGGAGGCGCGGGTAAACGGATCACCGACGCACCGGCAGCAGGCAATCCCGATCTGACCATTACCAGTTTTTCGGGAAGGTATTTCCATGAACTGGACACCGTCAATTTCCTGAACAGCGGGAGGGAATGGTATGGAGAAGAATTTTCGGCCATGCCGGGCCGGGTGCTTACCCGGGATTTCCCCCTTGAGATACCCAATATTTTACCCGGTTCTCCCCTGCAGTTGCGTACTCATTGCATCAGCCGCTCGGCAGGGGCCGGCAGCAGTTTTTCTGTGGTGATCAGCGGCACTCCAGCCGGGCAGATCAACCTGCCACCGGTAGGCACAGGGGCTTACGATCTTTTTGCCCGTGAAGCCACTTCGTTGAATACCGCTCCTGCATCGACTTCTGCCAACAGTATCAGTTATACTTATGCGCCCGGCAGTGTAAATGCACAGGGATGGCTCAACTGGTTTGAAGTGTTCTTCAGGCAGCAGCTTTCGCTCAGTGCGGTGAACCAGTTGCCGTTCCGCGACTGGCTTTCGGTAGGAAACCATGTGGGTGAATTTCTAATCAATGGAGCAGCCCCGGCCACACAGGTCTGGGATATTACAGATCCGCTTTCTCCGGTAAAAATGCCTGGCAGCATGGACGGAAGCACATTCCGTTTTGTGAATGATTGCAACCGGCTGCGGGAGTATATCGCTTTTAACGGGCAGGGGTTTTTAACACCTGTGCCGGTCGGCCGCGTTGCAGGCCAGGACCTGCATGCAAGCGCGCCGGCAGACTATATCATTGTTACTTATCCGCTTTTTCTGGAACAGGCGCAGCGGCTGGCGCAGCATCATCGCCAGCGCAATGGATTAAGAGTGGTGGTAGCTACCACAGAACAGGTGTATGCAGAGTTTGCAAGCGGCAGTCCTGATCCTGTTGCCATCAGGGATTATGTAAAAATGTATTTCGATAAATATGGGGCCGATCCAGCCAACCGTCCGCGCTATCTGCTGTTGTTTGGCGATGCTTCTTATGATTATCGTGATCGCTTAACGGGCAATACGAATTATGTTCCTGCGTATGAAAACAATATTTCACTGGATGTGCTGAACTCTTATGCTTCGGATGATTTTTATGGTTTCCTGGAAGACAATGAAGACATCAATTCCGGTATCGTGATCAATAACCTGGATATCGGGATTGGACGTGTGCCTGCAAAGAATAATACCGAAGCAAAGAATTTTGTAGATAAAGTGGAAGCGTATTTCAATGCCAAAAGTTTTGGCCCCTGGCGGAATAATCTTTTATTCATTGCTGATGATGAAGATCAGAATCTTCATTTGCAGGATGCAGAAACGGTGACGGCAACAGTTTCTTCTGTAGCGCCTGTGTTTGATCAGCAGAAAATATACCTGGATGCATTTCAGCAGGAAAGTGGTTCGGGCGGAAGCCGCTATCCGCAGGTGAACCAGGCGATCAATAACCAGGTGTATAATGGAGTGCTGATGTGGAATTTTACGGGGCATGGCGGCCCTAACAGACTGACGGAAGAAACCATACTGGACCAGGAAATGGTGAACAGTTGGAATAATCCCAACAGGCTTCCTTTGTTCATTACCGCTACGTGCGACTTTGCACCCTATGATAATCCCTATATCAATTCTCTCGGAGAAAATATTCTACTTAGACCCAATACTGGTGCCATTGCTTTAATGACCACTACCCGCATCGTGTTTGCATTCAGCAACCGTGTAATGAACAATAACTATCTGCAGTTTGCCCTTCAGCCCGATGCCAATGGTCTTTACCGCAGCCTGGGAGATGCAGTACGTGAAGCCAAGAACTTTACTTATCAGAGCTCCGGTGATATTACCAATAACCGGAAGTTTACCCTGCTGGGCGATCCTGCCATGACGCTTGCATTCCCTACCATACAGGCCCGTCCGGTGAGTATTAATGGTCGACCGGTTTCGCAGGTGGATACGCTCCAGGCAACAGAGAAAATAATCATAGAAGGAGAAGTGACGGACATGCAGGGTAATCTGCTTACGGATTTTAACGGCAATATTTATCCTACTGTATTCGACAAACCTCGGCAGGTGACCACTCTTGCCAATGATCCCGGCAGTCAACCGGCCACGTTCACTACACAGACCAATCAGTTGTTCAAAGGAAAAGCTACCGTTGCGAACGGGCATTTTTCATTTACGTTCAAAGTGCCGAAAGATATCAATTATCAATATGGCAATGGCAAGCTCAGCCTGTATGCAGAAAACGGGGTGAAGGATGGAACAGGGTATTTCACCAGTTTCCTGGTAGGTGGCAGTGCCAATGCCGGTAGCGATGATAAAGACGGACCGGAGATCAAAGCCTATCTGAATGATGAACGATTTGTGAATGGAGGAATGACCAATGAAAATCCGGTATTGCTGTTGAAGTTATCAGACAGTTCGGGCATCAACACAGTAGGTACAGGCATCGGGCATGATATTGTGGCCACATTGGATAATGATAACAACCGCTATTTTGTGTTGAATGATTTTTATCAAAGTGATCAGGACAGTTATCAGCAGGGAACGGTCCGTTTTCAGTTGACCGACCTTGAGCCCGGAGCGCATACACTAAAGATCAAAGCCTGGGACGTATTGAATAACTCAAAAGAGGTATTACTTGATTTTGTAGTGGCCAAAGATGAAGACCTTCAGATCAGTCATGTGCTGAATTACCCCAATCCGTTCACTACCTATACACAGTTCTGGTTTGAGCATAATAAACCGGGTCAGGACCTGCTGGTAAGAGTGCAGATTTTCACTGTTTCCGGCCGGATAATAAAAATGATCGAACGGACAATAAATACGGCCGGCAATCGTTCAATTGAACTGGATTGGGACGGACGTGACCAGTATGGACAGAAAATCGGACGGGGTGTGTACCTCTATAAACTTTCCGTAATCGTTCCCGGAAAATCAAAAAAAGAAAAGATAGAAAAACTGGTGATTTTTTAAGGCTTAAGAGCATCAAAAGCCAATATTTTAGTTCTGTTTTAAACCAAAACATAATACTTTTATTTACATTTAATACAAAACACACTTCTAATGAGACCGACTGCTTCAAAACTGATTGCTTCGTTGTTGATCTTTGGCGGAATACTTTCCACGGCAAGAGCACAGGATAAAATTAATGTGGTCACAACGGCGGTTCCTTTTCTGCGCATTTCCCCGGATGCCCGCGCAGGTGGTATGGGAGATCTTGGGCTGGCTACTTCGCCTGATGCTTCTTCCGGTTTCTGGAATATGGGCAAAGTTGCTTTCAATGAATCAAAAGGCGGCGTGGCTGCAACCTATACTCCCTGGTTGAAACAATTGGTAAACGATGTTTACCTCGCTTCCCTTTCCGGCTATTATAAATTTGCTGATGACCAGGCCATCAATGTCGGCCTCCGTTATTTCAGCCTGGGCAATATCCAGTTCACCGATGGTGCCGGTAACTCCTGGGGCAATGGTAAACCAAGAGAGTTCAGCATAGATGCCGGTTATTCCCGTAAACTGTCTGATAAGTTCGGTTTGGGTGTGGCCCTGCGCTATATCAATTCCGACCTCACCAATGGTGTACCTACTACGGGTTCTACCAGCTATAAAGCAGGTAGTGCTGTAGCAGGTGATATCGGTTTGTATTACGACGATAAAACAGAAGCCGGTAATGGTTTCACTTTCGGTGCAGCATTGACCAATCTTGGTTCAAAGATTTCTTATACCAGCAATGCTGATCAGAAAGATTTTATTCCGGCCAACTTTGGCATCGGTGCTACCTGGAACAAAAGCTTTGACGAGCAAAACAAGCTCATGATCGGTCTTGATCTGAATAAACTGCTGGTGCCGACACTGGAAGGAAATCCTCCCACTCAGCAGCAGATCGATGATTACCGCAAACAGGGCCCTGTTAGTAGCTGGTTCAAATCATTCAGTGATTTTCCTGGTCAGGCCAACGTGTCAATCGGTGCAGAATACTGGTACAACAATCAGTTTGCACTCCGTGCCGGTTATTATTATGAAGATAAGTCCCGTGGCAACCGCCGTTATTTTACAGCAGGCCTGGGTCTTAAATACAATATTTTTGGTTTGAACTTCTCTTATCTCGCGCCTTCAGGAAGTGGTGTTACACAAAACCCGCTTTCCAATACCATGCGTTTCTCTGTGTTGTTTGATCTCGATGGAGATGGTGGAGGCGGTAATGAGTAGTTGAAAAAAATAATTTAGTAAAAGCGCTTCTGGTCAGAAGCGCTTTCTTTTTTTAAAGGGTATCGCAAAGGACGCAAAGATTACGCAAAGGGCGCCACGTTGCGTTCTTTGCGTAATCTTTGCGTCCTTTGCGATACTTTCATTGCCAGGTTGAAACAGTTCTCTTCTGACATATCTTTGCCCCATGTCATACAGAATAGGATCAGGCGTTGACTTTCATCAACTCGCTCCCGGCCTGGAGCTTTGGATCGGCGGTGTAAAAATTCCCCACACAAAAGGTGCTGTTGGCCATAGTGATGCCGACGTATTGCTTCATGCGGTCTGCGATGCAATGCTGGGTGCCCTGGCCCTGGGCGATATCGGTGTTCATTTTCCTGACACCGATCCTGCCTATAAAGGAATTGACAGTAAGATACTCTTGCAAAGAACAGTAGCGCTCATTCAAAAAGAAGGGTATAAGATCGTCAACATCGATACATCCCTTTGCCTGCAGGCTCCCAAAATAAAACCCTATGCCGCTCAAATGCAGGAGACCATTGCCGGAATAACAGGGCTCACCGTTAAAGATGTTTCCATCAAAGCCACTACCACTGAGCAGATGGGCTTTGTGGGAAGGGAAGAAGGGTTGATGGCGTATGCGACGGTCTTATTGAAGAAAGAGGTCGATTATTGACCGATGGCCGATCAGCAATCAGCGTTCACCGAACAGCGAATCCCTTTATCTTTGCGGCCATGCCTACAATCGAGATCAAGATCATCAATAAATCATCCAACGCCCTGCCCGAATATGCCACTACCGGCTCTTCCGGTATGGATATCAGGGCCAACCTGGATATGCCCCAAACCCTGCAGCCGCTGGAAAGGACATTGATCCCCACCGGACTGTTTATCGAATTACCCCAGGGATATGAGGCCCAGATCCGGCCCCGCAGCGGACTGGCTATCAAACAGGGAATTACCTGCCTCAATACGCCCGGCACGATTGATGCGGACTACAGGGGGGAAATTAAAGTGATCTTAGTAAACCTTTCCAAGGAAGAACAAGTCATACATCCCGGCGACCGGATTGCACAAATGGTAGTGCAAACCGTGGAGCAGGTACAATGGAAACCGGTGGAAGAAATTGCCGACACTGTAAGAAGTGCAGGTGGTTTTGGCCACACCGGCAAGCAATAAACGATAAATTCAAGAATGAGGATAACGCTTCTTTTAGTAGCAGCTATTTTATTAATGGCTTCCTGCCGGTCAACCCGGAAAATACAAACTGTGATCGCCAATAAAAGGGATACCAGCGTGGTAGCTTATCCCCCGGCAGATCATTCAAGAGAAGACACACTGGCCTTCATCAACAAAACAGTGGCAGGCATGAAAGCCGCTCAACTGGACTTCACCACTTTTTCAGCCAAGATCAACGTGGACTACCAGGGCACCGATGGTAAGAAATATGATGTGAATGCCAACCTTCGCATGTACAAGGACAGTGCTATCTGGATATCCATTACGGCTATCTTTGGTATAGAAGGATTGAGGGCTTATATCACGAAGGACTCTGTGAAGATCCTCAATAAGCAGGACAAAGCATACACGGCCCGCAGTGTGGCTTACCTGCAGGAAGTAACAGCCCTGCCGCTTACGCTTCATTCCCTGCAGGAGATACTCATCGGTAATCCGGTGTTCCTGGACAGTAATATCATTTCCTATTCCAGGTCGGGCAACAATTCCGTATCGTTGCTGAGCATAGGCGATTGGTTCAAAGGCCTGCTCACACTGAATTCCGCCTATAAAATTGAAAACAGCAAGCTGGATGATATCGATATCAACCGGAGCCGTACCTGCAACCTGAGTTACACGGACTATGAAAATAAAAAAGGGGTCGATTTTTCCACCAAACGCCGGATCACCGTGGCAGAGAAGGGAAAACTGGATATTAAGCTGGATTTCAAGTCGTATGACTTTAATGAAACGTTAAGCTTCCCCTTTAATGTGCCGAAAAATTATAAAAGAGATTAGGGGTATAAAATTTTACCGCTCCCATTCCGTTATATTTTTTTGCCTCACCAGGCATCATTTTACAATCCAAAAATCTTGACATGAAAAGATACCTGCTGACTACCCTGTTTTTTTTAACTGCGATAAGCTGGACCATGGCCCAGCAAACCAACAACAAGGAAGAGCTGGAAAGAGAAAGGAAGGACATACAAGGTGAGTTGAAAGAGATCCAGGACGTATATAACAGGGTGAAAGGCGAAAAGAACCAGTCCCTTGCTCAACTGAACATGCTCAAGCGCAAGATCTCCCTCCAGGAACGTTATATCAGCAGTATCAACAAAGAGCTTAAGATCATTGACGACGATATGTATCTCAGCAACCTTGAAATATACCGGTTGCAGAAACAATTGGACACGCTCAAATCGCAATACGCCCGCACCGTGGTGTATGCATATAAAAACCGCAGCAGCTTCAACTACGTCAATTTTATTTTTTCTGCTACCAGCTTTAATGATGCCGTCCGCCGCATTTCCTATCTGAAAAGCTACAGGGCTTACAGGGAAAAGCAGGTGAACACCATTCATGAAACACAGGAGCTGATCGCTAAACGCCAGCAGCAGCAACTGGCCAGAAAGCAGCAGAAAAATGATGCATTAAAAACGCAGACAAAGGAAAGGGAATCACTGGCTGAACAACGCCAGGAAAAAGATCATATCGTATCCGGATTAAAATCGCAGGAGAAAGATCTGCAAAAACAAATAGCGGCCAAGAAAAAACGTGACAGGGATATTCAGAATGCTATTGCAGCCATCATCCGCCGCGAAATTGAAGCGGCTAAAAAAGAAGAAACGGCAAGATTAGCTTCTGCTAAAAAAGCAGCCGAAGAGGAAAAAGCAAGGAACGCAACTGCAACGCCCACTCCCGGCAAGCCTGCTGTATCCAATCCTGTTGCAGCAACAGCACCTCCCAAAAAACCTGAAAGCTATCTTGAGCTGAATGCAAAAGATATTGAGCTCGGCACCGATTTCGGCAACAGCCGTGGAAAGCTTCCCTGGCCGGTTGATAATGGATTTGTGAGCATACCTTTCGGTCCTTATACTATTGAAGGCACCAAACTGAGAGATGATAACCCTGGTCTTACTATCGGCACCCGTTCCGGCGCTCCGGTAAAAGCCGTGTTTGATGGAGTGGTTTCAGCCGTCCATAATTATGGTGATGGTGCAGCGATCATTATCAGGCATGGTAAATACTATACTTCTTACAGTAATCTATCTGGCGTGAACGTGTCAAAAGGCGCTACGGTAAAACGCGGACAGGTGATCGGCCGTGCCGGTGATTCAGATGATGGCTCCAGCGGAAGGATTGATTTTATGCTGATGATCGAAGCAAAGAATGTGAACCCTGCTCCGTGGCTCAGGAGATAGCAGGCTGAAGAAACTGTTCATACAGTTTCTCATACTGTGGCACGATCGTATGTATATCGAATTTCTTTGCATGCGCTGCTGCCCTTTCTTTAAAGCCCTTCAGCGTTTTATCATCTTTAAGAATGGCTAAAGATTGCTGGCTCATGGTCATCACATCGCCGACATTGGCCACATAACCGGTTTCACCATTGATATTTATTTCCGTTAAGCCGCCTGCATTGGTGGATACCACCGGCACTCCTGCTGCCATGGCTTCCAGTGCTGCCAGTCCAAAGCTTTCATAATCGGAGGTGAGCAGGAAAAGATCAGCAATGGCGAGAATATCTTCCATTTGTTCCTGCTTGCCCACAAACCTGATCTCATCACTGATATTTAATTCCCTTGCAAGATCTTCTGCAGTGGAACGTTCAGGTCCGTCGCCAACAAAAAGGAGTTTGGCAGGAATATGCTTTTGCACCTCGTAAAACACTTTTACCACATCCTGCACGCGTTTTATTTTACGGAAATTGGAAGCATGTAAAAGTATCCGCTCTCCATTCGGAGCGATCACTTTGCGGAATGCATCGATCGGCTTGCGGTTAAAGCGTTTTACATCCACGAAGTTGTAAATAACCTCGATATCTTTTTCAATGCAGAATGTTTTAAAGGTTTCATCACGCAGGTTTTTCGACACAGCAGTGATGCTGTCGCTTTGGTTGATGGAGAAAGCCACTACCGGAGCATATGTTTTATCTCTTCCTACCAGGGTGATATCGGTGCCATGCAAAGTAGTGATCACAGGTATATGTTTCCCTTCTTTCGCCAGGATCTGCTTGGCCATAAAAGCGGCTGAAGCATGGGGGATGGCATAATGTACGTGGAGGAGGTCCAGGCTATTGTTCTTGATCACATCCACCATGGTGCTGGCCAAAGCCGTTTCATAAGGGGGATAATCAAAAAGCGGATAAGTAGGCACCTGCACTTCGTGATAAAATATATTGGGAATAAAACCGGATAAACGGACAGGCTGCTGGTAAGTAATAAAATGGACGAGATGGCCTTTTTGCGCCAAAGCTTTGCCGAGTTCTGTTGCCAAAACACCGCTTCCGCCAAATGTAGGGTAACAAACGATTCCGATACGCATTAGTATAATTATAAATTAATATGGCCGCCATGATCCGTTGAGCGTTTCCCGGCAGCACCTAAGGTAACAGTTTTAAGGCACTAAGGTTTGACGTTTATCTTAAATCTTTCTTCCTTGCTCTTTAACTTTTATCTTTAAGCAAAAATTTCTACTGCAATGCGAGCATTTCTTTTTTTACTAAGTTTTTTATTAGTAGCCCAAATCCTTCCGGCTCAGGATGATTCCCAGATGATCCGCAAGATAGCCGATGAGATACTACAGAACAGCAAAGCTTATGAAAACCTGCGTGTGCTTACCAAACAGATCGGTGGCCGGCTTGCAGGCTCGCCCGGCATGGTAAAAGCAGAAGCCTGGGGCGCCAGGACCATGAAAGAATCAGGGGCGGTCAACACCTGGCTGCAGGAATGCATGGTGCCGCATTGGGTAAGAGGCGGCAAAGATGAAGCAAGCGCAGAATATGACAACGGCAAAAAAGTAAAAAAGGCCCTCGATATTGTTGCCCTCGGCAATTCCATTGGCACCGGCCCCAAAGGACTGAAAGCAGAAGTGGTGGAAGTAAGATCATTTGCTGAACTGGAAGAAAAGAAAGACCAGGTAAAAGGAAAGATCGTTTTCTATAATTATAAATTCAATCCAAACTTTGTTAAAACATTCAATGCCTATAGCGATGCCGTAAAATACCGTGGACAGGGCCCAAGCCAGGCTGCCAAGTATGGAGCCGTTGGAGTGATCGTCCGCAGCATGAGCCATAGCACGGATAATAATCCGCATACAGGTTCTACCCGATATGATTCGGCTTATCCTAAATTGCCTGCAGTGGCGATCGGATTAAAAGATGCAGATGAACTGAGTGCACTGCTGAAAACAAAACCTGTTAGCGTATCACTGAAAACAAATGGACATTTTCTTCCCGATACCATCGGCCACAATGTGATCGGCGAACTGAAAGGCAGCACTTATCCCGATGAGATCATCACCATCGGTGGCCACCTCGATAGCTGGGACAATTGTGAAGGAGCACATGATGATGGCACTGGTTGTGTGCAAACGATGGAGATACTACGCAGCTTTGTAGCGCTTGGCTACCAACCGAAAAGGACTATCCGCTTTGTATTGTTTGCCAATGAAGAAAATGGTTTGAGAGGCGGAACGAAATATGCAGCAGAAGCCAAAGCCAAAAATGAAAAACATGTTTTCGCCCTCGAGAGCGATGCCGGTGGGTTTACACCGCGCGGATTTGGCTTTACCGTATCAGATGCACAATTTCAGAAAATACTTTCCTGGAAACCATTACTGGAGCCTTACGGCGGCAGCGATCTGACACGCGATGGTGGCGGCGCAGACATAGGTCCGCTCAACCGCACATTCGGAACACCTGTTGCGGAATTGAATCCCGATTCACAACGTTATTTTGATATACATCATTCCCGCAACGACGTGTTTGAGAATGTGAATAAGCGTGAGCTTGAACTGGGCGCTGTGAATATGGCAGCACTGATTTATTTGGTTGATAAATACGGCTTGTAAAATGGCGGCTTAGGAAGACCGGAAAACGTACTGATCAGGGCTTCAGCAAAGCTTCAATGGCTGCATGCACTTTGTCAAATGCAAAAGAGTTGATCACGACATCCATTTGCTGTTTCACTTTTTCAGTGCCTAAATTCCCAATGCTTCCTTCATGCGTATGATGAATATTGGTATCATACGTAAACTTACCGGCTTCGATATTTAGACCTACCTGCTTGTAAGCGTCGCGGAACGGAACACCCTGTAATACCAGCTTGTTCACTTCTTCTACGCTGAACAGGTATTTATATTTTTCGTCTTTGACGATATCTTTTTTGATCTCGATATTGGAGAGCATCAATCCCGCCATTTCAATACAATCTTTCAACGTTTTGAAAGCCGGGAATAAATGTTCTTTCAGCAATTGCAGATCGCGGTGATAACCTGAAGGAAGATTGGTAGTCATCAGCATGATCTCGTTCGGAAGGGCTTTGATCCTGTTGCAATGCGAACGGATCAGTTCAAATACGTCCGGATTTTTTTTATGCGGCATAATGCTGCTGCCGGTAGTTAATTCGGCAGGGAAGCCGATAAAGTCGAAATTCTGGTTAAGATACAGGCAGGCATCCATGCTCAGTCTGGCAAGTGTGTCAGCAATATTCGCCAATGCCTGCGCTACTATTCTTTCTGCTTTGCCACGGCCCATTTGTGCATACACCACATTATAATTCAGATCTGCAAAACCCAATAAGCGGGTTGTCAAAGTTCTGTTGATAGGAAAGGAAGAACCATAGCCGGCTGCAGAGCCCAACGGGTTTTTATTCACTATATCGTATGCCGCTTTAACTGTTATCAGATCATCTACCAGGCTTTCTGCATAAGCGCCAAACCACAAGCCAAAGGAAGAAGGCATGGCCAGTTGAAGATGGGTGTACCCGGGCAGTAAATGATCTTTATATTTTTCACTCTGGCTTTGCAGCAGTTCAAACAAAGGTTGTATGTTATTGACCAGTTCTTCCAGTTCATTGCGGAGGAAAAGCTTTACATCCACCAGCACCTGGTCATTGCGGCTGCGGGCGCTGTGTATTTTTTTCCCGGTATCGCCCAATGCCTGTGTAAGCAACAGTTCAACCTGTGAGTGGATGTCTTCCACATCATCCTGCAATTTGAATTCACCACTGGCGATAAGGGAATAAATACGTTTCAGCTCAACCTGGAGAACGGTCAGTTCTGCTTTGGTCAGCAAATTCACCGACTCCAGCATCTGCGTATGTGCCAGTGAGCCCAGCACATCAAAACGTGCAAGATAGAGGTCCATTTCACGGTCTTTGCCGACAGTAAAGGTTTCTACTTCTTTGAGTGATGCAGTATTTTTTTGCCAGAGCTTCATGGTTTCAATTTTTTGCTATACGACCTTTTCAAGAAAATGAATGTACAACTCAATGCCTTCATTGATCTCTGAAAGGTAAATATATTCGTCTGCCGTATGGCTTCTTGCCGAATCGCCAGGCCCCATCTTTAATGCAGGGAAAGGCATCAGCGCTTTATCAGAAGTGGTGGGTGAGCCATAATAGGTCCTTCCCAGTTGTATGCCGGCTTTAATGATCGGATGTTCCAGTGGAAGGGAAGTGGAGCGCAGGCGTGTGCTTCTTGGTTTCACTTCGCAGCTCACATGCTTTCTGATAATATCGATCACTTCCTCAAAAGTATACAGTTCGTTGATCCTTGTATCTACCACAAAACGGCAAACAGCAGGCACCACATTATGTGCTTTATTTTCGGTTTCAATAACGGTAACGCTCATTTTTGAAGGGCCCAGCAAGGGAGATACTTTTTCAAGTTGGTAGGTCCTGAACCATTCGATATCCTTTAAGGCTTTATAAATGGAGTTGTCACCTTCATTGCGTGCAGCATGCCCGGCTTTTCCATAGCTGGTGCAGTCGAGCACCATCAGCCCTCTTTCTGCAACGGCCATCTGCATTTGAGTGGGTTCGCCAACAATGGCGAAATCGATAGCCGGTAAATAAGGAAGTGTTTTTTCAATACCGCCCATTCCGGAGATCTCTTCTTCTGCTGTAGCTGCCAGGGCAATATTATAACGGAGAGAAGGACGATCATAAAAATGAAGAAAGCTGGCGATCAGTGAAACCAGGCAGCCACCTGCATCATTGCTGCCAAGACCGAATAACTTACCATCTTCCACTACAGGAGAGAAAGGGTCTTTGGTGTATTGAGGGTTGGGTTTAACGGTGTCATGATGAGAGTTGAGCAAAATGGTTGGTTTGCTTTTATCAAAATGACGGTTAAAAGCAAATACATTATTACCAACCCGGGAATGTTCAATATTCCGCGTACCCAGAAACCGGCAAAGCAAACCTGCAGTCTGATCTTCTTCACGGCTGTAGGAAGGCGTTGCGATCAGCTCTTTTAGCAGGCCAATTGCATCCTGCTGCAAGGTATATAAGCTATTGCTATTCATTTATAATGGTTGTTCCGGAACTTCCATCGATCAGCTTGCTGAGATTTTCCGCTTTGCCGATAATCACTTTTTTTACGCCATTGTTCAAAGCAGTAAAAGCATTGTCCAGTTTGGGGATCATGCCGGCGAATATCTTTTCTTTTTCTTTCAGTTGCCTGTAATAGGTTGGAGTGAGCTCCGGTATCACGGTGTTGTCATCTTCAGCATCCAGCAACACCCCTGATTTTTCAAATGAGTAAACCAGGCTTACTTCAAAATCTTTGCTCAGGCCTTTGGCGAGTTCCTGTGCAATGGTGTCTGCATTGGTATTCAATAACTGCCCTTGCTGATCATGCGTGATTGGAGCAAATACGATAGTGATATGCTGATCAAGCAGGCTTTTCAATAAACTGGTGTTTACTGCATCCACATCCCCAACATAACCATAATCCACCACAGGATGCCTGCGCTTATGAGCAAGGATCGCGTTGCCATCAGCGCCACAAAGGCCAAACGCATTACAATTGTGCGATTGCAGGCGGGCAACAATGTTCTTGTTGATATAACCCGCATATACCATTGTAACGATCTTCAATGTTTCTGCATCAGTGATCCGGCGGCCATCTATCAGTTGCTGCTGCACGCCCATTGTTTCCGCCAGTTTGGTAGCCAGTTTGCCGCCGCCATGCACAAGTATCTTCGGGATATTGATACCGGCGAACTCTTTCAGAAATGAAAACAATTTTGTTTCATCATCAATGATATTGCCGCTGATCTTTATGACTAATAAACGGTTCATTTATTCTTTAATATTTCACTCAGCACCACCTGGGCGGCCCATACGCGGTTGCTTGCTTCCTGGGTTACAAGGCTGTTTGGCCCGTCGAGCACTTCATCACTCAGCTCCACGTTCCTTCTCACCGGCAGGCAGTGCATTACTTTTGCCTGGTTGGTCAGTTCCAGTTTTTTATTGGTGAGCATCCATTGGGGATCGCTTTCATAGATCTTACCATAATCCTTGAAAGTGCTCCAGTTCTTTACATACACGTAATCTGCATCTTTCAAAGCTTCATCCTGGTTATGGGTGATGGTCGCTCCTTGTGTAAACTCTTCACTTAATTCATAATCTTCAGGATGTGTGATCACGAAATCTGCTTTGCCCCAGCCATTGATCCATTGGGAAAAGCTATTGGCTACGCATTGGGGAAGTGGTTTCACATGGGGAGCCCAGGTGAGAACGATCTTTGGTTTGCGGGTAGCTGCCTGAAGCTGGCTGTGCTCCTGTATCGTGATAATATCTGTTAATGATTGAAGCGGATGCAGGGTAGCGCTTTCAAGGCTTACGACAGGAATGCCTGCATATTTGATGAACTGTTTTATGTACAGTTCACTATAATCGTCTTCACGGTTTTTTAAAGAAGGAAAAGTTCTTATGGCAAGAATATCGAAGTACCTGCCAAAAATAGGGGCCGCATCTTTAACATGCTCCACCGTGTTTCCGCTCATGATAGCTTCTTCTTCAAACTCGAGCGCCCAGCCTTCACTGCCTACATTGAACACGATGGCGTCCATTCCCAGATTTTGCGCAGCTATCTGTGTGCTTAATCTTGTGCGCATACTTGGATTAAGAAACAGGCAGCCGATACGCTTGCCTGCACCCAGTGTTTTATCTTTAAAAGGATCAGCTTTATATGCCAGTGCTTTTTTCACCAGCCCGTCAATATCAGCGGCATCATGGGCAGAAATAAAGTTTCGCATGCTTAATTTGCAGAAGTTGAAGTGGGAACGAGTTTTTGTATTTCTTCTTTTAATGAATCAATGAATTGTTCAGCATCCCTTTTCTTCAGGGCCAGGGAAGGCAGTAAACGGATCACATTTGGTTTGGCTTCACCGGTAAAGATCTGCTGATTCCACAGCAGGTTTTTCTTCAGGTCTTTCAGCTCTTCGGGAACATCAAAACCGATCATCAGTCCGCGGCCTCTTACATTTTCAATTTCAGGGATATTATTCAGTTCATCTCTAAGATATTTGCCTACCATCACTGCATTGCCCATCAGTTTTTCTTCTTCAATTATTTCCAGCACTGCCAGTGCTGCTGCACAAGCAAGATGATTGCCACCGAAAGTGGTACCCAACTGAAAATGTTTGGGCTTGATATGTGGAGCGACGATAATGCCTGCTACAGGAAAGCCATTGCCCATGCCTTTGGCCATGGTATAAATATCTGCGTTCACTCCGGCAAAATCATGGCTGAAGAATTTACCGCTTCTGCCATAACCGCATTGTACGCTGTCGGCGATATACACTGCACCATATTCATCGCAAAGGCTGCGGATCTTTTTCAGAAAACTTTCATCGGCCACATTGATACCACCTACACCCTGGATACCTTCCACGATCACGGAAGATATTTCCTTGCCGTTCTTGTTGAAGCAATCTTCCAGTGCTGCAGTATCATTGAACGGAAGAAAGATCACGTTTTCCGTTTCATTAACAGGGGCAACATAATTTTTATTATCTGTTACGGACACGGCCAGTGAAGTGCGGCCATGAAATGATTTACTGAAAGCAATCACTTTTTTCCGGCCATTGTGGAAAGAAGCCAGCTTTAAAGCATTCTCATTGGCTTCTGCGCCGCTATTGCAAAGGAATAACTGGTAATCGGGTTTGCCCGACACTTTGCCCAGTTTCTCTGCCAGTTGCTGCTGCAGCGGGATCCTGATGGAATTGGAATAAAAAGCAATTTTCTCCAACTGATCTTCAATACGGCTTACCCAATGAGGGTGTGTGTGGCCAATGCTGATCACGGCATGACCGCCATAAAGATCAAGATATTGTTCACCTTTATCGTCCCATACATAGGAACCTTTTGCTTTTACGATAGTGATATCGTTGATAGGATATACATCAAACAGATTCATAACAGAAAACTTAGAAGTAATTAGCTTTTAATTTTAATCCCATGGTTTCTTCAAGGCCAAAAACCAGGTTCATATTTTGAACGGCCTGACCGCTGGCGCCTTTCAGCAGATTGTCTACTGCAGAGTGCACCACCAGTTTGCTGCCTGCTTTTTCCAGTTGTATCACAATTTTATTGGTATTCACCACTTGCTTCAGAAAGATAGGGGCTTTGCTGATATGCGTGAATGGTTGCCCTTTATAAAAATCAGTAAAGAGTACGTAAAGTTCTTCCAGGCTAAGATCACAGGAAAGAGTGGAGCTGACAAAAATGCCCCGCGTAAAATCTCCTCTCCAGGGAACGAAGTTCAGCTCGATCACACCGCCGGGTTGCAATTGCAAAAGAGATTCACCGATTTCACCAAGATGCTGGTGGCTGAGGGTTTTATAAGCCTGTATATTGTTGGCCCTCCAGCTAAAATGTGAAGTAGGAGATAAGGATTGGCCTGCACCGGTGGAGCCTGTGATACCGGTAGCATACACTTCTTTCAGCAGACCTGCTTTTGCCAGTGGTAAAAGTCCTAATTGTATACCGGTGGCAAAACAACCAGGGTTGGCAATGGCCGTTGCTGATTGGATCGCTTTCTTATTGAGCTCCGGTAAACCATATACAAACTGACGGCCACCGATGCTTGAATGCGATTTTAACCTGAAATCATTGGCAAGGTCGATGATCTTTACACTGGCAGGGATCGTATTTTCTGTCAGGAATTTTTTTGATTCACCATGTCCGAGGCAGAGAAACAACACATCAATATCCATATTCAGGTCACCGGTGAAAACCAGGTCAGTTTCACCCAGCAGGTCCTGGTGTACCTTATGTACCGGCTGGCCTGCATTGCTGCGGCTGTGAATAAAAGAAACATGGGTACCCGGATGGTGGATCAATAAACGGATCAATTCACCACCCGTGTAGCCTGCTCCGCCGATAATACCTGCTTTGATTTTTGTAGCCATTAGCTGTTTTCGTTATCTGTCTTTACCAAATGATACATCATTGTCTGGTTGCCGAATATCCGGCTGAAACCTCTTACATCTTCACCGGTAAAGCCGGTATTCATTTCACCATATTTGCCGAACTTACTGTTCATCAGATCATACCGGCTTTCAATGCCGATGATCTGGAAACGGTAGGGTTGTAATTGCACAAACACATCGCCGGTCACATTGCGCTGGCTGGTTTCAAGGTATGCCTCAATATCCCGCATCACCGGATCGAGTATCTGACCTTCATGAAGCCAGTTGCCGTAAAACTGTGCCAACTGGTCTTTCCAGTTGAGCTGCCATTTGGTGAGCACATGTTTTTCCAGTGCATGGTGTGCTTTCAGGATCACCATGGGGGCGGCTGCTTCAAAACCAACACGGCCTTTGATGCCGATGATGGTATCGCCCACATGAATGTCGCGGCCAAGACCATAAGCCCCTGCAATGGACTGTAAATATTGTATCGCTTCAGAAGGGTGGCTGAATGACTGATCATTCACTTTTTTCAGTTCCCCTTTTTCAAAGCTAAGCTTTACTTCTTCACTGCCGGTTTTTGTTACCTGGGTAGGCCAGGCTTCTTCGGGAAGGATGCCTTTGGAAGAAAGTGTTTCCCTGCCGCCCACGCTGGTGCCCCACAAACCTTTGTTGATGGAATAAGCAGCTTTGCTGAAATTCATTTCCACACCTTTTTTCTTCAGGTATTCAATTTCCGCTTCACGGCTCAGTTTAAGATCGCGGATGGGAGTAATGATCTCCACGCCGGGGATCATGATATGGAAGATCATGTCGAACCTTACCTGGTCGTTGCCGGCGCCGGTGCTGCCATGGGCTACAGCATCTGCATTCAATTCACGGGCATGATCGGCAATATGCAGGGCCTGGCTTAAACGTTCGGCTGAAACACTTAAGGGATAAGTGTTGTTCTTTAAAACGTTGCCATATATAAGGAATTTGATGATGCTGTCGTAATAGCTTTTAACGGCATTGACGGTTTTGTGTGATTTTACGCCAAGGGAATAAGCATGTGCTTCGATCTGTTTAAGCTCTTCGGCCGTAAAGCCGCCTGTGTTTACGATAATGCTATGAACTTCGTAACCCTGGTCTTCGCTCAGATATTTCACACAGAAGGAAGTGTCTAATCCGCCGCTAAAGCCTAAAACAACTTTTTTTGACATGATAAACCGTTGTTGGTTTTATAGATGAAATAAATAATGCAACAGGGATTTGAGTTTTACGTCCCTCTTTTTTTCCTTTTCTTTGTCTTTTTTCAGGAAAGGTTTCAGCAGTTTCCATTGTTTAAAGCGCAGCAATCGTTCAAAACCTACCGCATTGTCTTTGAAGTATTCTTTGGTCTCTTCAGGCTCATAGTGATCTTTGGGATCGTAGAGCATGGCGGTGCACATGCAGTTCTTTCTTTCTTTGCTCATGAGTATATCATAGTTGACACAGCTTTTACAGCCGGCCCAGAAAGCTTCGTCCTGCGTAAGTTCAGAGTAGGTAACGGGTTCATAACCCAGATCGCTGTTGATCTTCATCACAGCCAGTCCGGTAGTGAGCCCGAATATTTTTGCATCGGGATATTTTTCCCGGGAGAGATTGAATATTTTTTGCTTGATGGTTTTGGCCACCCCGCTTTTGCGGAAAGGAGGTGAAACGATCAGTCCGCTATTGGCCACGTATCCACCATGGCTCCAGGTTTCGATATAGCAAAAGCCCACCCATTCGCCTTTATTGGTTATAGCGATCACGGCTTTGCCCTCATCCATTTTCTGGGCTATGTATTCCGGGCTTCTTTTGGCAATGCCTGTTCCCCTGGCTTTTGCCGAAGCTTCCATTTCATCCGTGATAATGGAGGAAAATTTCTTGTCATCCTGGGTCGCCACCCTAACGATGATATGTTGATTGTCCACTTGAATAAAGAGTTGAGTATAATGCGGATTACCAGTCCTGAACTTGTTTTCGGGAAGAATTCACTGACAGGGACCAAGGTAAGGGGTTCGTCCTGTCAGCATTCAGGACGGCGTCGGGGGCGTGAAAAGGTAAACACATCATAACCTACTGCGTACACACCACTTGTGATGGGCGCATGGAAGGCGATTTGTTTAGTATGGGTCAAAATATTACTCACGTTTACAAACAAATTGTAAATTGGATTACAAATGTATAATAATAATTGGGTTATCGCCACAAATTTTTTGTTATAAAAACTGTCTATGGACCAACTAGCTACTGAAAAGAAAAAGGTCTCCGGCGCCAGAAGGTTTTTCCGAACGTTTGTTATCGCGCTGGTACTGGGCCTGATCGTATTCCTGTTCATCAAATACTTTTTTGTATTTGGCACCGGGGCCAAGGCCGGCCAGTTAAATTTTATCGTTAAGAAAGGATATGTCTGGAAAACCTATGAAGGCCGGATGATCCTCAGTGGCTA